>JAEEGL011380321.1_pt1 | contig 16305 bp, 18 predicted proteins | sample 9134231 | NCBI WGS metagenome assembly JAEEGL01 (sample SAMN16246548, study PRJNA631951) | gut metagenome | biome: gut microbiome; feature: rumen; material: fiber-attached | host: Bos | place: Iran: Karaj | collected 2018-10
CAGCATCCGCATTGCAAACACCTTGATGCTTCATAAGAGAGCTCATTTCTTTTTTCATTCACAAGTGCTTCACCTTTAAGATAAACTTCCATCATCTTCAGATTCTCTGACATGATGCTGCGATCAACGATCAGGTCCTCAACAAGCGGGAATTTCTTTAAAGGTTCAAGTCTGATATGATCACCATAATCAGCTAATCTGCTGGCACAGGCCAGACCAGGCTTGCCATTAATAAGCATGGCACAGGCTCCGCATTTTTTCTGCAGACAGCTCTGTTTGAAAGCGATCTTATCGGCAGGATTGCCATCGATGTCTTTCAGATCGTCTATAAGATTCAGATTGTTCAGCATCGTCGCAACAGTCTGCTTTTCATCATCATACTGGTATTCGAATTTCTGAACGTATGACTTATCTTCATTCTTTTTATGACGCAGTATTTCAACAATCATCTTGCCTTACCTCCATCGAGATCCACATATTCAATTCTGATATCGCCATCATATGATGCGACAGCTGTCTTCCTGAAGCTTTCATCTGTCTCAGGATAATCTTCACGATAATGAGCACCTCTCGATTCTTTTCTGTCTAATGCACTGATGAGCATTGCCTTGGCTAAGATCGTCTTGGCAAACTGAACTTCTTTAAGGTTTTCCATCAGCAGCTGATTGATCTTTTCGATCGCATCACTTATACCATCTTTATTTCTGACGATGCCTAAACCAGAAAGCAGAATATCCCTGATCTTTTCTGAATAGGAATCGTTAAGTTTCTGATAATCATTATCAGTTTCTTTAAGTTCATTATTATCATCCTGAACAAGCCTGCTTCCAATCACCTTGCCGCCATAGATGGCACCTAACAGGGAGTTGCCGCCCAAACGGTTTGCGCCATGATACTTGCAGGCACATTCACCGGCTGCATAAAGATTATCGATATTGGTCCTGTGATCATTGTCGACCCTGATGCCGCCCATGAAGTAATGGATACCCGGTTCGATCGCAAATGGTTTTTCAGCTATATCGACCTTGATATAATCCAGCAATTCCTCACGCATATCCGAGAGCCTTCCTGTCCAGGCACTCTTGTCGATGCCGGTCATATCAAGATAAATGCCTTTGCAGGAATCATCATTCATGATCTTATAGATCGTCCGGCTGGCTACATCTCGCGTGACCAGATTCTTAAGTTCCGGATAGAGATCTTCCATGAAATAATATGGTTCGCCATTGCGATATGTCAGGAAACGTCCGCCTTCACCGCGGGCTGCTTCTGAGACTAACAGTCTCTTGCCGCTGATGTTGATGGTCGTTGGATGATACTGGATCATTTCAAGATTTGCCAGTTCAAGGCCTTTAAGGAACAGCTTGCTTAAAAGAAGTCCGCTGTTATCTCTTGAACCGGTCGTGAGTCCCGGGAACATACCGGTGAGACCACCAGTGCAAAGCACGACCGGACCATACAGTTCATAAGCCTTATCGGTGTAGAGATCGCGCATCTTGAGACCGCGGCAGCTGCTGTTTCCGATCAGAAGATCATAGACTTCATGATGATCAAATCTTCTGATAAGTCCCTTGACTTCATATTTTCTTGCTTCATCGATCAGAGCATTCATCAGCATCTTGCCGGTCGAAGACTTTACATAAGCTGTTCTCTTTTTCTTCTGACCGCCGAAGTTTCTTAAGACAATCTTTCCATCCTTGCTTTCAAAAGGCACACCAAGCGATTTAAGCCAGTAGACGATATCAACGGCATTTTCGGTCAGCCCTCTGATCGCACTTTCTTCACCTAAATAAGCTCCGCCTTTTAAAGTATCTTCAAAATGCAAGGAGATGTCATCATCTTCACCCATTGTATTCAAGGCTGCATTGATACCGCCTTCAGCCATGACCGACTGAGCACGATTTGATTCCTGTACAGAAATAAGATTGCAGCTGATATTTCGATAAGCCAGATTGATGGCTGCTGAAAGCCCGGCTAATCCTGATCCTACTATATTGATCATCTTATTTCCTCCTCATATGTGAGATGACAGCAAAAATACTGCCGCTTAACGCAAATATAAAAATAATATAAAGAATTATGGTAGCTATCTTCTGCTTCTTATCGATGTTCCTGACACCCATCGCTATCAGCAAAGGACGGATATTGCTTTTAAGATGGGCGAAGACTGAAATGATCAGCAGCGGCGTTGCCAGACGAAGCGGTTTTGGCGCTGACGCCATCCGCGGGACGCCTTGTGCATTCTTAGACATTAAGAAGGCATGCACAAAAGCCAGGATTATGATGAACATACCGCTGACCCTTCTGCCCCAGAATTCTCTGTTTTCTTTGTTGTATCTGGCCTTGGTCTTCATACCGGCCTTTTCTGCTCTGATCGTGATGATCATGCTGATGACTGCATGCACAGCCACAAGTATGAGCAAAGAAAAAGCCAGAGGTTTGATGACACCGGCCCCTGCGCCAAACAGATACAGACCGCCAAAAACGATATGATCAAGCAGCAGTATCAGTATTATCAGTACCAGAATCGCATTGATTTTTCTCATGGTCCACCCCACTTTTTTCAGATTTCAGCGAGCTTTACAGCGCTGTTTAAAGTATCCTTATTATACCCCATAAACGCATATCATATCTTCCTAACAGCGAGTTTCATGAGTGACTCTTTTTCTGATTCAGGCCTTTTTCCTTCTTAAACATCTTTTTGCTAGAATTTAGTCAGATGGAAACAGAACTTACCAGCAAGGAACAGGAGTTCTATACCTGTTTGCATAGAAAACTGATCTTTAACAATATCGGGATCAAAACCAAGATCCCTCTTGCCGATCTGTGCAGAGAAAGAAGTGATCTGCTTTTCAATTTCGGCAAAGACGAGAAGATCATCAGCGATGTCCTGATCGATTTTGTGCTCTATAAAAAAGACAAGGTCGTTGCCTGTGTCGAGATCTTTGATGAACCTGATGAACTGGAGAACAGACGCGGTGAAAACCTGCTCAAAGATCTCCTGTTATCCCGCATGGGCTATGAATATTTCAAAGTCATAGACCTTGACAATATCGGGAAAGCAGCCGCCATCGTCAAGGAAAAAACGCTTGCGGCCTTAAGAAACAAAGCCAAACAGTAACTGTTTATATAGTACAATTTAACTATGAAAAAACTTAAAACCCCGCATATCATCATCATGGGAGCTATCCTGTTTACGCTCCTGTTCATATGCATCATCGGCCTGTTTCTGCGTCATCCGAAAGAAGAACCGATAGAGGAGGTCGCTCCTCCTGAAGAAGTGATCGCGGTCGACTACAGCAAGATCGAATCGATCAGCGGCAAATACAGCTATGAAGATGACCATTTTAGCAGCAGTTTCGGCATCGATGTCTCAACTTTTCAGGACGTGATCGACTGGAAGAAAGTTAAGGAGTATGGCGTCGAATTCGCATACCTGCGCATCGGCAGACGCGGGGCGACTACCGGTAATCTATACCCAGACGATTTTTTTGAAGCCAACTATAAAGGTGCCAGGGATAATGACATCAAAGTCGGGGTCTATTTCTTCTCTCAGGCCATAAATGAAAAAGAAGCGATCGAAGAAGCTGATTATCTCTTAAAACTGCTCGGCGATAAAAAAGTCGATTTCCCGATCGTCTATGATTGCGAAGAAGTATATCTTGATGATGAGACACCGCGTACCACCAATGTGAGCAGGGAACAGTTCACTGCCAATGCCCTGGCCTTCATCAGACATCTTGAAGAAAAAGGCTATCCCTGCATGATCTATACTTACCAATACTGGGCTGAGAACTTCTACGATATGGAACAGCTCAAGGATCTTCCGCTCTGGTATGCCCAATATGATGTCAAAGCTCCTGATTTTGCCTATCCGATCACGATCTGGCAATATTCACACACCGGCACGATCAATGGTATCGAAGGAGCTGCCGATATGAATATCATGTTCATCCCTAAGGATACAGCTCAATGATGAATGACTTCAAAGAGAGACTCAGCGCTTTCTACAATAAGTTCAATGAAGATAAAAGATTATTGCGCAGACATGGTCAGGTCGAGTACCTGACTTCTTTAAAATACATACACGAATATCTCAAGCCCGAGGATAAGATCATCGATATCGGAGCCGGTTCCGGACGCTATGCCCTGGCCCTTAAAGCCGAAGGTTATGACGTTACGGCTTTAGAATATGTCAGGCCTAATATCGGCAAGATCAGAGCCAAAGATAAGGAGATCCGGATCATCGAAGGATCGGCGACAGATATGTCGATGTTTGATGATGATGAGTTTGATGTAGGCATCATGTTCGGTCCTTTGTATCACCTCTATCAGAAACAGGATCGCATCAGAGCTCTTAACGAAGCAAAACGCATCTGCCGCCGCTATCTGTTTGTGACCTACATCATGAATGAATACAGCATCATTGAATATGCCTTTAAGGATGATATGTATAAACAGATCAAAGACAAGCTTGATGAGAATTATCACATCAATGACCCGGATGCACTGTTTTTCCAATACCGGATCGAAGACATCGATGAGCTTAATGAGATCTGCGGACTTCGATCGGTCAGAAGATTTGCCTCTGATGGTCCAAGCGATTATATGCGTTCGACCTTAAACAGGATGGATGATGAGACCTTTGCGGCCTTCCTCGATTTTCATCTTAAGACCTGCGAAAGAAAAGAACTGCTTGGTGCCAGTTCTCATATCGTCGATATCCTCACGAAATAAAAGAAGGAGCTTATTCAGCTTCTTCTTCGCTTTGTGTTTCTTCTTTATCCTTATCAGGAGTATATTTGATGACCAGATGTCTCTTGGCGCCTTCGCCGATCGAAACAGTTGAGACGTCTTTGAAGTCAGCCAGATACTGATGGATGACTTTTCTTTCATCATTAGGCATCGGATCGAGTTCACAATCGACATGGCTCTTGGAGACATTGATCGCTTCTTTTCTGGCGATAGCCTTGACCTTTCTGTAACGGTCTTCACGGTAATGGTTGACATCGACGACTACATTGATTCTCTTCTTGAATGTCGCATTGACAGCAGCTCTTAAGACAGTTGAGATAGCTCTTAAGGTCTGACCGCCTTTACCGATGATGATCGCATTGTTTTCAGCATCCAGAACAACTCTGTAAAGCAGTTCGTTTTCTCTATCCTTGTCTTTTTCAACAATGATCTCAATGGCAACGCCCTGATTGAGTTCTGTGAAATAGGCACCGAGATAATCAAAGATGAATTCTTTGACATCCTTGGAAGTGAAGGCTTCGATCGTTACGGATTTGTGTAAGCCGAAGATACCGCCCTTTTCTTCTTCGAGTATGTTATAGGAAATATCTTCAACACGGCATTCCTGCTCTGCAGCGATCGAGTTCAATACTTCCTCTAAAGTTCTGCCTGTATACTGTTTCATTATTCTGCCTCCTTATGGGTCATTCTATCTATTACCAGCGTCTTGACAATATTGACTATTGAAGAAATGCAGTAATAAAGCGATAAAGCAGTAGGGATCGAGAACATGGCAAATGAGATCATTGCCAGCATGGCATAAGTCATCATCTGATTCTGGTTCTCAGGTTTCTTATAAGTCTTGTGATGTTTCTCAGCTTCTTCCCTGCCATGTTTTTCGGCCAGCCACTGCGGCAGCTTGATAGCTATAAACTGACATACGATCATAGCCACAAAGATGACTACACATACCCAGGCTTTGTTGGCAATAGCCTGTGAAGGTGACTGGGAAAGCGAAACGCCCATAAATTCAGCGTTGGCAACCGCATAAGATCTTCTGACCGCATTGTACATACCGATCAGTAATGGGAACTGGATGAATGTTGAAGCAATCGAACCCAGCGGATTGATATCATACTTGGCATACAGCTGCTGCATTTCCATAGCCATGCGCTGCTGTGAAGTTTCATCGCTTCGGCCTTCATACTTGGCCTGGATCTTCTGCAATTCCGGCTGGATCTCCTGAATCTTCTGCATAGCCAGTGAAGATTTGAAGGTGAAAGCTGTCGCAATTGCGTTGATGATGATCGTGACTATCGAAACAGCCATGAAGATGCCGACTTTCGGAGTCAGGAAATTGATGGCCTGGGCAAGCGGATAAGTGATCAGCGCACTCAGGAAACCATCATTCATCGCATCCGTAAATTTTGTATCTAATGTAATCAGTTCATTCGATGTTGAACAGCCTGTTAATACAAACGCTATCGCGACGATTGCCAGTATGCGTTTTAAGCGTTTTCTATTCATGAAACTCTCCTTTAAATTCATACTGTTATATTATAGCCTTTTTAAGCAGAGTTTCCAAATCATTTTTATTGCGGGAAAAGGACCTCTCTTTATAGCTTTTTCTGACGATGAAGATCAGATCATAAGGAAAGTTTTCAAAATCAAGAACTTCGTCAAGCATCGCTCTGACCTGTCTCTTGATCCTGTTTCTTTCCACTGCATTGCCCAGTTTCTTGGTGACTGAAATACCAACCCGGCAGTGCTCCTCAGTCCTCTTGTTATAGTGCATGAAAAAAGATGGACTCTTCATGGTCTGCTTGAGAGCTATGATCTTGCCGAATTCTTCATTTTTCTTGATACGATATGGTTTTTTCATCGCTGATAAATAAATTAAAAGCCACCTAAGTGACTTTAATCGGATAATACCTTTCTACCCTTTGCACGACGTCTGGCTAATACCTTACGTCCACCAACAGTTTTCATTCTGGCTCTGAAGCCGTGAACATTCTGGCGTTTTCTTTTACTAGGTTGATACGTTCTTTTTGCTGCCATAATAGCCACCTTTCCTCAAAATTACTATTCAATTTTAAGCCAATTGAGGATCAATGTCAATAAAACCAAAGGCAATCAAAAACCAAGTTTTCTGTTTATCCGACGGGATATTGTACTGCAGGAAGTGCCCAGTTCAAAACTGAGTCCATCCCTGGTTTCCACGATTCTTCTGACGCCGATCTGCTGGAGTTTTTCGATCGAAATTTTCTCCGGATCAACAAGATATAAGTTCAGTTTGAAGAAGCCGGAACCGGCATGATCGATGTTATCTAAACCGCCGGCACCCTGGATGATGTTTTCCACCAGTTCAGTGGCTTCTGCCGATCTGATGAAGTCAAAAGCCAGATAGCGGTAGTAGAACATCGTCAGCGCAAACATGATTATAAAGGAAATGACACCGACGATCAGAATGACCCTGATCGAAGGGATCAATGAAGCATTACGGATATTGATGATGAAATCCGGGAATGAGCCTGGCATCGCGATCGTCGTATTGGTGATGCGGCTGGAGAAACCCAGGAAAGCTTCATAGTTTATCAGTGTTCCTGATACGATGGCGATCAGTGCCATATACATCAGCAGCAGAACCGGTGAGGTAAACAGCATCAGAAACTCAAACGGCAAAGGATTGCCAGCCACGATCGAGAATAAGGACAGGCCAATCATTTCGATCAGCAGATATCCTCTGTCGATCCGATCGGTCATCGAAAAGACCGTGCCCATCAGGAAGGCTGGAATGATAAACATATTTATGATGTAGAACGGCGTAATGAAACGGCCTGCTCCGATATAAGTCGCATTTGATTCCTTGAGATAAGTCCAGATATTGACATCGCCCATAACGCTTTGGCCGGTAATGCTGTTGGAATAGGAACCGCCGGCTGCCGTATACCAGAACGGCTGCCTGATCACATTGCCAAGTCCCAGGATCGATAAGACACGATCTTCGGTCGAATAGATCGCAATGCGGAAAGGGTCAAGCAGATCCTGACCGATGAAACTGATCGACCGCTGAATATAAGTAAAAAAGATCGGAAAGGCATAGGCAACACCGAGTCCCAACAAAAAACAGAAAATGAAATTATAGATGAGTCCGGCCATTTCTCTGGAAACGATATTGGTCAGAGAATATGAACCTCTGTGCCGGGAAAAGATAAAGGCCGTCCTTGTCGCATAAGCCACCAGCAAAGAACCGATCATGCCTGTTTCTAAAGGCAGACGCTGCGAAGAGCTGAGCTTGAAGACAGAGTTGATGCCATAGCCTGTCGCATAAGCCTGCTGCGGCAGGTTCTGCGGGGCAAACATCATCGTGGTGACTAAGAAAGTGAAATAGCCAACCAGAGCCATGACGACCGGCGAAGCGTTATTCGCCTTCTTGCAGACGATGTTCAGCATAAAAATGATCGGCAGATTCATGATGATGATCTCACCGATCCTCAGACACAGTTCGGCAACAAACAGGATAATACTGGAACGGAAAGTGTAAAAGACGTTTACACTTTCATTCTGAATCAGAAAACCGAAGGCGATCAGCAGAAAACCAAAAAAAGTAACTCTGATCGGGGTCTTGCAGCTTTCGTAAAGACTCATGATTCTTTTCATACATAACTATTCTACACCAAAAAACATCTATAATAGAAAAGAGGAAGTGAACAACATGAAAGCAATGATAATCGTAAATAACGGTCTGGAAGAGTGTGAAGCCCTGATCACTTATGATCTGCTCTATCGTGCAGGAATCAAGACTGATCTTGTCGGCTTCACTGATGAAATCCTTTCTTCCCATGAAGTGCGTTTCAAAGCCCACAGACTGCTTGATGAGATCGATCCGGCTGAATATGACTGTCTGATCCTGCCGGGAGGCATGCCAGGCACTAAAAATCTGGAGAATGATGAACGCGTCCAGAAACTGATCGATGACTTCGTCAAAGAAAACAAACTGATCGCTGCGATCTGTGCTGCGCCTTCGATCCTGATCCACAAAGGTCTTTTAAGAAATGAACATTTTATCTGTTTCCCGGGATTTGAATCAGGACTTACACCGGCAGCTGAAGTCAAAGCCATCAAAGACGGAAACTTCATTACCGGTAAGGGCTTAGGGGCAGCGTTTGAGTTTGCCAGTCTGATCATCAAAGAACTTCTTGGCGAAGAAAAGGCTCAGGAAGTATTGCAGAAGATTCAATACTGATCCTTGAAAGCTTTGGCAGCCTGAGAGTGCTGCTTATTGCGGGGTATCTCATAAAGACGTCCGTCAACTTGAATCCTGGCTCCGGTCTGATGAAAGTGAAAAGCGACGTCTTTTTCTATGCACTGACGTCTGATATCTTTCACCCATTCAAAATCCAGAGTCCTGGCCTCTTCACCAGACTCCCCTCCCACAGAGACTGAATCGATCCTGTCTATATAAGCCGACATATCGACAGCCTCCAGCATCGGTTCTATCACGACTTGCTTAAAAGCCAGGCTCGTATTTAAATAGATCGGCGCCCTTTCATCAAAACGTTTCTGATTTTCCATCGTACAGGCGATCTTCAGATTGGGATATTCTGATGGATCAAGGCATTCCATGATCCTTTCCGGTCTTTTGGTGATGCAGAAGAAATCGCAGTCGCTTCGCTCTTTAATAAAAGAAAGCACCTCTTTGCGCCACTCATCAGCTTCTTCGATCAGAAAATCCGATGAGAAGCATAACAGAAATTCTGTTCCTGCTTCATATTTATAGGAACCATCTCTTCTTTTTCTTACGGGCAGATCAAAAGCTGCTGTCTTATAGACAAATGAGGCATCCTTGCCTATCGATTCATCACGGCGATAGACATAACAGTGCAGACAGCCTTCTGATTTTTTATGACAGCCATGCCAGCAGTTATAAGTTACTTCCATATCCATATTCTATAATAATAAATAGGATGGTAATGAACATGGACAGCAAGACTTTTACAGAAAAATACTATATCGATCGCTCGAAGCAGAATACCGTCAAGTGGCAAAGAGGACGCAAACTCAAAGCTCTGCCCTTATGGGTAGCTGATATGGATTTCAAAGATGATGAAAGAGTCATCGAAAAGCTTGAAGAATTCATCCGTTTTGGTGATTACGGCTACAACAATCTGCCGGAAGATTACTATAAAGTCTACAATAATTATCAGCTTGAAAGAAACGGCATCACATATAAGCAGGAACACATCCGCTTCACCAGAGGTGCCGTAGATGCCTTGCATCAGCTGGTCTGTGCCTTGACCGAAAAAGGTGATGTGATCCTGATCAATACTCCTTTATATCCGCCATTCAAGGGCACGATCAGTTCCACCAAACGCAAAGTCGTCGAATCAAAGATGATCAATGAAAACGGACACTTTGTCTTGAACTACAAGGATATTGAAAAGAAGATAATCAGAAATAAGGTTAAGATGCTGATGCTGTGCTCACCGCACAATCCTTTAGGCCGCGTATTCTCGAAAGCAGAACTCGAAAAGCTCTTTGCCCTCTGTAAGAAAAATAAGGTCATCGTCGTTGCTGATGAAGTCCACGGCGACATCATCATGAAGGGACACAGTTTCACTCCAGCCTTATCTTTAAAGAAATATCAGAATAACATCATATCCATCAACGCCGTCTCAAAGACCTTTTCACTGGCTGTCTATTCACATTGCCATGTGGTCATCCCCAACAATAGCCTGCGCAAAAAGTTCATTGCCTACCAGCAGTCTATTCATGCCGGATCTGTCAACGCCTTCAACGCCCTTGCTTCCTACTATAATTTTCAATATGGCAAGGAATGGCTTGACAGCGTAAACGAACTGATCTATGAAAACTACTGCTATTTCAAAGATAAACTGTCTGCTTATCTGAAGATGTGTGATCTTGAAGGATCATATCTGCTGTTTGTCGATCTGGCTCCTTATTGCGGGGAAATGAGCGGTGCTGATTTCCTGCTGGAGAAGTGTCATCTGCTGGTAAATCCCGGAGAAAGCTTTGATCCGGATTACAGAAGCTGGGTCAGAATCAATCTGGCAACCTCACCGGCCAATATCCGCAAAGCGGTCAAAACGATCTTAAAACAGATCAAAGAAAATTCACTATAAAGAATCTGCGACCTCTTTATGGTTGAATAAACGATAGATCATCAGCGCCACATTCGCGGCGCTTTCTCTTTTGCCGTCTTCTTCCCATTTGATGAAAGAATTGAGCAGTCCCCCGGCATAGGCATACAATTCAAACATGTGCAGTTTCTTCTGCGGCAGGATGTTTTTTAGCATGTACTCATTTATCGCATCAATCAGGATATTGTAAAGACCGCTGCGATTCAGGATCATGAAGTAACGGGCATAGCGGTCAAAATAGTTCAAAGAAAACTCGATGTGTTCCAGCTTCATGAAAAGCTCCGGATTCTTGAGTTCACCGCCCTCGATCATATAGCCAGTGACGATGATATCGAGATAGTCACACAAGGCATCATAGATGTTTTCATAGTAGCGATAATAGGACATCCGTGATACTTCAGCCCGACGGATGACATCTAAAACCCGGATCTGATCAAAGTCCTTGTTTTCCAGTTCATCCAGAATAGCTTCTCCGATCGCCATTCTCGTCTTTAATGTTCTTTTATTCAGTTCAGTCTTGATTTTCATATTGTTACAAAAATGCTGATTATGTCACATTTGTGACATTTTTGCCCTTTTTGTACATTTTATCATCAGCTTATGCAACATACAATTCATATGAAAGGAAATGATGCTTATATGATTAGAATTGTCGCTGATTCATCCTGTGATCTTTATACTGCTGATTATCCCGACTTTAAAGCCGTGCCATTGACCATCTATACTGATGAAAGATCTTTTGTCGATGATGCAAAGCTGAACGTCAGAGAAATGCTGGATTATCTGGCTGCTTATCATGGCCGTTCATACACTTCCTGCCCATCGATCGATGCCTGGCTGCAGTCCTTTGAAGGTGCTGATGAAATCATCGTCTTCACCATCACCTCAGCTTTATCCGGTTCCTATAATTCTGCCATCAGTGCAGCTAAAATGTATACGGACGCCAAGCCCACAGCCAAGGTTTCCGTCATTGATTCGCTATCAACCGGCGGGGAAGAAATACTGGCCATCAATAAAACCATTGAACTGATAAAGGAAAAGAAGGACTTTGATCTCATAGATGAAACGATCCGAAGCTATCTGAAGACAACAAGACTCTTCTTCAGCTTTTTCTCCGTTCACAATCTCGTCCAGAATGGCAGAGTCAATAAGATCGCAGCTGCTACGATGAATGTGCTGAATATCGCTGTTACCGGCACCGCTTCAGTACAGGGAACGATCGAAGTAACGGGAAAAGTCAGAGGTGAAAAGAAATCAGTAACCGTCCTGTTTGAAGAAATGAAAAAAGCCGGCTATAAAGGCGGCAAAGCAGTCATAACTCATGTCGAGAATGATGAATGCGCTCAAAGCCTCAAAGAGCTCGTCCTGAAAGAATATCCCGCTGCTGCCATTTCGATAGTTGAAGCTAAAGGTCTGTGCAGCTACTATATGGAAAGAAGAGGTGTGGTCATAAGCCTTGAAACGGAATGATCATTCTATCTTCAGCAATAAGTGCATATAAAAAATCCTCATTGAAGCTTCAATGAGGATTTTATTGACTAGACATTTTTCTTTTTCTTAAACAGCAATGGCACAAAGCACAGGAAGATCAGCAAGGCAGAAACAGCCAGAATGATCAGCAGGTAGATGCGCCAGCCGGTCTCAGTTGTGATCTTGAGTCCTAAAGGATTGTTGTAGGTAAAGAAGAAATTAGGCCAGAATTCAACCGAGATGAGTTTGCCGCCTTCATATACCGGTGAAGCAAACATCGAGTTTGTATACAGTGACAGGAAACTCAGCGTATAGGTAAACAGGTAGGTGTTGACCAGATGTCTTCTTTCCCATTTGATATGGCCAGAAATCGCAATATAGAGTCCCAAGGTCACCAGCATGATGTGATAAAGGAAGAACTGGTAAGCCATCGGATGGGTAAAGGCCTGTTCAACTTTGATCGTCGTCTGGAATATTGAAGGCATGGCTAAAGCCATGATGCCGCCTAAGAAACATGAAGGATACATAAACGAAAGCACATTCTCCCGGCCTTTTTCATTGTCCGTAAATCTCGCATAAAAGATCAATGGGATCTGGATGGAGCACAGATGTAAAGGCAGATGGTTCATCGGCAGATATGGGAAGATCAGACTGCCATCAGCCGAAGGTACCATTTCGATGGTTGAAAAGACTTTAATGATCTCTGAAAGGATCGCCGCTACGCAGGCTGAAGTCAGAGCCTTGCTGATTGGCAGATTTCTTTTCTTCATGATATGCAGACCAATGATCGAAAGCACCAGACAGATGCCCAACCACAGAAAATGTCTCCAAGTAAACATATTGTATTCCTCACATTCTTTTTCTATATTTTACAATTAAATGAATACTTATGCTCTTAATTTTATATCTTTACATAATTCTTACAAAAAAACCGGAAATCTTTCCGGTCTCGAGCTTATCTTCTTGTTTGTTAACTGCAGATTACTGTTTAGTGATATCCATGCCGAAATACTTCATCGAAAGTTCGCTTAAGGTTCCGTCACTGTGAGCCTGAGCAATAGCTTCATTGACGACTTTCACGAGATTTGGTGAGCCCTTCTTCATCGGAATGGCGATATCATTGACAGCACCTGTGTAGCAGGCAATCTTGATGCCGGCATTTTCAACTGTGCTGACATAATCACCATAGACGACTTCGGCATTCAAAGTCGCATCGATCCTGCCTGAAAGCAGCAGCTGGATAGTTTCGGTCAGATCATCAACGCCCGTGACTTCAGCACCGTACTGTTCAGCTAAAGCGGCATAGGTGGAAGAGATCGTATTGGCAGTCTTCTTGCCTTTGAGATCTTCCATCGACTTTATTTCATCATTGTCTTCCTTGACCATGACGACTGACTTATCGTAAGCATATGGATCAGAGAAATCATAAGTCTTCTTTCTTTCTTCAGTAGCACCGACGCCATTTACCAGCATATCGTAACGTCCGGCTTCAACGCCCATCAGTAAGCCATCCCACTCGCCTTCAACGTATTGGACATCCACACCGATATAATCAGCGATGTATTTAGCAACATCGACATCAAAGCCCGTCAGTGTGCCGCTTTCATCATGATAAGTAAATGGTTTCCAGGTACCTTCCATGGCAACCGTGATATAGCCTCTTTCTTTAATGACATCGAGTTCATTTTTTTCTTCTGCCGGTGCAGATTCTTCCTGTTTAGGACTGCTGCAGGCAGCTAATAATAATATACTCAGTAATAAAACAATTATTTTTTTCATTATTCATTCTCCCTTCTGCATTATATTGGCAATGAAACTTCTGATTCTTTCATTTGTCCGATTGTTGAAGAACTTATCCGTTTCACAGTTTTCCAGGATGCTGCCGTTTTCCATGAAGACCACACGATTGGATATATGACGTGCAAAGTTCATCTCATGTGTCACCACCAGCATCGTCATCTGTTCATCAGCGAGTTCCTTGATGACCCGCAATACTTCGCCGATCAGTTCCGGATCAAGTGCTGAAGTCGGTTCATCAAAATAGATGATCTCCGGATTGCCAGCCAAAGCTCTGGCGATCGCTACACGCTGCTGCTGACCGCCGGACAATTGTGATGGATAGGCATTGTATTTATCTTCCAGGCCTACCTTATCGAGCATCTTCTTGCCGATCTCATCAGCTTCGGCTTTGTTCATCTTCTTGGCAACTTTCAATCCCAGTGTCACATTTTCCAAAGCTGTCTTATTGGCAAACAGGTTGAATGACTGGAAGACGAAAGCTGTCTTGTTTCTGATCTCGTGGATCTTTTTATTTGAAACGCTTGCCATCGCAAACTCTTCATCGTCAAAGATCATCTGTCCTTCATCACATTTCTCTAAAAAGTTCATGCAGCGAAGCAAGGTCGTCTTTCCGGAACCTGAAGGTCCTAAGATCGCAACGACATCACCCTTATTGATCTTGAGGTCGATACCCTTGAGGACTTCAAGATTGCCGAATCTCTTTCTTATGCCTTTTACTTCGATCATCTCTGTATCCCCCGTTCATTGAATCTGCCTTCCAGATAAGTCTGCAGCTTAGTCAGGATCGTTGAGATCATCAGATAGATGAAGGCCAGCTCAAGATATAAAGCCAGAGCCTGATAGGTCCTCGCGACGATCTGCTGAGTGACCATGAACATCTCCATGACTGTGATATTGGCCGCTAAAGATGTGTTCTTGACCATGGCAATCAGTGAGTTGGCCAATGATGGGAACGCTACTCTGAAAGCCTGAGGCAGGACGATATGCCACATCACCTGTAAAAAGTTCAAGCCGCAGCAATATCCGGCTTCGATCTGCCCCTTAGGGATCGACTCAAGAGCTCCTCTGATCGTTTCCGCCGAATAAGCTCCTTCATTGATGGAAAAGACAATAATGGCTGCCGGCAATGGGTCAATGACGATGCCTACATTAGGCAATCCATAGAAGACGACAAACAGCTGGATCAGTAAAGGTGTTCCTCTGATGACCCAGATGTAGAAACGAGCCAGAGTCTTGAGAAATCTGATATTCGCAAACTGTACTAAAGCAGTGATCGTTCCGATGATCAGAGACAGCACAAAAGATATCAGCGTCAAAGGAATGGTGACTCTGAGTCCGGGAAGAAGGATCCTCATAAAGGAATCCGCTAACAGCTTCAATATACTCATGTTATGTATTATATATTACGAACTTTGACTATTGTTGTTTTTTGCTCCTGGTCGCAAAGAAAGATAAGGCAAGCGGCAGACCAAACATGCCGACAAAGCCGAACAGCCTTAAGCCGACGATCATGGAGATAAGTGTTGCCAACGGATGCAGACCCAGGTTGGTACCCACCAGCTTCGGTTCGACAAAATTCCTGACGACCGTAATGATCAGATAAAGGATCAGTAAAGCGATGCCTAAGAAGAAGCGGCCGGTAATGATCGAAGAGATGCCCCAGGGGATCAGGACCGTTCCGACACCTAAGATCGGTAGGATATCGAGCAGCGAGATGATGAATGCCCACATGCCGCTGTTGGAGATGCCGATGATACTGAAACCAAGGAAGAGCTCCGCAAAAGTCACGGCCATGATGGTGATGTATGATCCGAGGATCTTGAGCAGCCTGTTTTCGCAGAAATCCTTTATCTCGAAGAAGATAGCCAGATATTTGTCAGGGATCGAAGCAGTGAACCATCTGGCGATCCCTTCGTAGTCAAAGACCATATAGAAAGAAGACACGATCATCACGATGATCGAAACAAGCGCTTCCGGTGTACTGGTGATGATGCTGGTGGTCAGATTGACAAAGCCTCCCGTCAAAGAAGAAATCAGGTTCTTGACCCCATCAAAAAGTCCATCAGCGACCTGGGAGAAAGAAGCCGAAAGACTTTCCGGCAAAGATTCACCGGCTTTGACGATCGCTGATTCCAGGGTA
>JAEEGL013821071.1_pt1 | contig 16305 bp, 11 predicted proteins | sample 9134231 | NCBI WGS metagenome assembly JAEEGL01 (sample SAMN16246548, study PRJNA631951) | gut metagenome | biome: gut microbiome; feature: rumen; material: fiber-attached | host: Bos | place: Iran: Karaj | collected 2018-10
CCGGAAATGGTCTATACGACACTACAGATAATAATACAGTCACTGGAGACATTTGCCCATACAGATGGCATCTGCCTACTGGGCACAACGGTGAATGGGTCAACCTTAATACTGCAGTAAATAATAGTACGTCAAGCGATACCGGCTTAAGAAGATACCCAGTCAATTTGATATGGTCCGGCGATTATAACAATAATAAACGCACAAATGGCTACGTCAATGGTAGATTATGGTCAGCAACAGCAAAAGACAATAACACGGTCTATCGTATGGGCTTCGCCTCGAACACCGTCACTGCAAATAATAGCTTTAATAAATGGGATGCTTTTGCAGTTCGTTGCGTATATGATGGTGATAGTATTGAATACAGCAATTTAACAGTAACCATACCTACTGGCGCGACAAATATTGATTTCACAAACCCCACATACGGCACCGTTACTGCAACAACTAATGATAATATCATTACGCTTGTTAAAAACGCGAACTATACAATAACAGCAAACATGTCAGCTGGTTACGAATTTAGTGAATGGCAAAATGGACAAGATAGCACAATTGGAAGTACTACCACTAACCCGACCATCATAAGTATTTCAGACAATACCACGCTTACTTTAACGACGAGTGTAATACCTACCTATAATGTCTCAGTCGATTTAGACGCTCACACCAATAGCGTATCATTTGCTAACGAGAACTACCCAACAATTAATGCCGTAAATAATAATGGTAATGGCGATGGCACAGATACTATTACCGTTTCATTAAGAAGGGGCGTAGAATATACTATCACTGGTACATACGATAGTAGTAATAACTATACATTTAATAGCTGGTCTACTACCGGTGATAGCACTATTGGCAGCACGACAAATAATACAACAACATTTGTTATTACTGGCGCCGCATCACTAAGCCTCACCAGTAAACAAGAAACTGGTTAAAAAACATAAATCCAGCAATTAAAAACCTACGGATTAATAATAAACATCGTAGAATAAACGGCATAATGCTTGTGGAAAATACAAATAGTGCCATTGTGCAAATGCTTTTTTGTGATAAAATGGATATATAAAACTAAAGCGAGGTTAGAGTGGAGTCATATTTACAGAGTTATCGTGTAAATAGATTGTCTATACACAAAACAATACTGTTTTTGTGTCTCTTTTCATGCATTGCTTCAATCGGCGTTACGACTCAACTATTGATTAAATCTGCTTACGCAGAAGCAAAACAAAGTACACTCACTTTAGAGCTAAGTTCAGCGAATATTTCATTAAACATCATGCCTACCGAAAATGGCACTTTTGGAAATTCTGGCAACGCAATAATTACAGTACGGACGGATAATTTTTCAGGCTATACACTAAAAATCAGCGCCACGGGAAGTGGAAACATGCAAACCACTAATGGAGATGTATTAGGCTCAATATCATCTATTACTTCTGAAACAGACTTTCAAACAAGTAGTACTTACAATAATAAATGGGGGTATAAACCAAGCCAGTACTTCACAGTAGAAAATGAAACGCCTACAAAAGTAATCAACACCAGCAATTATCTACCAGCTCCAACATCGAATGGTGACACTTTGGATATTACCAACATAGCAAATTCAACTGAAAATGTATACGCATTTTCACTTGGCGCAAGAGTAGATATGAACCAGCCAGCCGATGTATATAACTATACCTATGTTGTAACGGCAGTAGCTAATGCCATCATCTATAACGTCACATACAACCAAAACTCAAACGAAACAGTAACCGATATGCCATCTCCAAATCCTCAAGTCGTAACTATCGATGGAGCAACCCCTGCAGCAGAAAGCTATGCAACACTTAGCAGCAGTACGCCAGTCTTAAGCAACAAAACATTTGGCGGCTGGTGCGACGTCCAGCCTACCACCGACTCAAATACCGGCAACCATGTATGTTCAGGAAACACCTATAGTGCAGGTGGACAATATCCAATCGACCAAACTGTCAGCGGCGCAAATATCACATTATACGCAATTTGGTTAGTAGATCCATTCCCTATCGTATGGAGCCAAATGGGCAAATGCGAATTCAACGGCGCAACCAATAGCAATATCACCGGTTCTGAATGCCAGGATTACGCCAACGTTAAATACATCGATACTGGAATTCCACTATATAACAACGCAAACTGGGCAAAAGATTATGAAATACATTTTACTATTGATCATTACAGTCCAAATGAACAAAACAACTCAGAAGATTCACAACAAACCTTCGTAAGTGATAAATTAGGGAGCCATGCTACTGATGCGCCATACAATGGCAAAGCGCCAGGCATAATTGTAAGAAGAAGTCAAAATCAAATCCAGATCAGAAATTCCTTTGGACAAGGCAGTGATAGTCAAAACGCAAGAAATATTTACGTAGCAAGTAATACGACTAACGAGATTAGCGTCTATAGGATTAACAAAGTAGTTTACGTCAGCGTCAACTCCGGACCATTAATGGAATTACAAGACATGACCAATTTTAACCAGCAATTTGAACTTACAACTTGGTTCGGCGGTTATCCTTCCGATGGATGCACGGGAAACGACAGCAATCCAATCGGCTATTGTGGAAACGTAAAAAGGTTCATTGAGGCAGACCTCAGTAATATGTATATAAGATTAGGAGATTTTGATGATTCAAACCTACACACTATAACATTTAGCTCATCTGATGCTACACCTGCAAGCACTACATATAAAGTGCTCGCCGGCCACTCATTAGGCACATTACCAACGGCCGAAAAAACCGGATGGGTTTTTGATGGTTGGTGGACCGCACCGAGTGATGGCCAACAAATCGGAACAAATACAGTACCTACTGGAAACGACGTCTACTATGCTCATTGGAAAAAGGCAGTTTCTCAAGCAGAAATTGCAGATACAGATATTATCGTAGCGATAAACGGCACAGCCACCATTAGCGTAACAAATTCTGCCGATCTCGAACCATACACCTTCACATCAAATAGCACGTCCGTCGCAACAGTGAACTCCTCTACCGGGGCAATAAGTGGCGTATCCGCAGGCACAACTACTATCACAATGACCGGGACAAAATCGCATACCACACAAACTATCAATGTCATCGTCGCAAATAGTATAATTACAGTACATTTTGATGCGCAAGGTGGTAGCGGCGTTAGCGATAGAACAATAGGCGAAGGTAGCACTTTAAGTGAAATTCCAGGCTCAACTAAAACAGACTACATATTAGACGGATGGTACACGGGCACAAACGGCACCGGTACTAAACTCACAACTGAAACGGTATTCAACACCAATACGCCAACACAATACTACGCATATTGGGTACAAAATGCGTTTGTTTGTAAATTAGCTACCACATTACACCAGGAAGCTTGTGGTAGAAGTTCAGGTGGATGCTATGCCGCCGGATATGGCGGACAGACCGTTACCTATGGTCAAATAGCAAATTCGTCAACTATGACTTATGGTGACGCATACACATGCGATGTCAACTCTAATGGCGTTTACGATGAAGAAAACGAAAGATTCTATTATATCGGAACTACTAATGGGAATGCTACATTTATCTATTACAGGAGCACTCAGCAATCTGTAGATCAAGACTATCAAACGGCATTAGCTGATTTGCCAACTTCAGCCACTTGGACCAACCAAAACCTAACAGTATTTGATGGCACACGCGTCAGTAGGTTATTGAAACGCTCAGAAGTTCAAACCGTCTGTAACAAAAACGTTACACTGCCAACGCAATTAGGTTATAACGGCAATTGTGTATATCTAATGGAGGAATCAAACTTCACCACTACTACACGACGCGACGGTATTTGGCTCGAAATGGAAGGAGAAAATACATATAGAATTCACACTCAAACCACTCAAGTAACTAACAATACTCAAGCCAATACGGCTCGTCCAGTCATTGAAGTGCCACTTACATATGTACAAACGTATACTTACACCATCACATTTAATTCCGAGGGCGGTTCTACAGTATCAGACACTTACGCCGTCACGCCTGGCGAACGAATCGGAAGATTACCACAGAATCCAACACGTACTAATTATGTGTTCCAAGGCTGGTTCGAAAGCACATCTGGTGGCACCGCAATCACCATAAATACAATCCCAAGTGGAACCACAGAATATCATGCTCAATGGAAGAAAGAAGTAACACTTGCCGAATTGGCCAGCAATAATATAACAATTGTCACAGGCAATACAGCAACAATCAACGTGACAAACGCTGCCGACCTCGAACCATACACCTTCACATCAAATGACAGTACCATCGCATCGGTTAATTCATCTACTGGCGTAATCACCGCCGTATCCGAAGGATCAACTTATATCACGATGGAAGGCACGAGTTCACATACTACAAAGAGAATCGATGTCACCGTAGCAGATGCAAGCAATATATACAATTTAACATTCAATTCAGAGGGCGGTTTACCAGCTACAGCCACACAAACAGTCGTAGCCGGCGGTCAAATTAACACATTCCCAACAGAGCCAACGCGCACCAACTATGTATTCCAAGGTTGGTTCGAAGATACATCTGGCGGAACCGCAATTACCACATCCACCGTCCCAAGCGGAGACACGACATACCATGCACAATGGAAGTTCAACGTTCAACAAGCAGTTATCTCCAATAACGATCTGACATTATCCAAAGGCGGACAAATTACAATTATCGTCAGCAATTCATCTGACCTTGAAGGTTACACCTTTAGCTCAAACAACACAAGTATTGCAACCGTCAATGCAAATACCGGAGTAATAACCGGAGTCGAAGCAGGAACTACATATATTACGATGACCGGCACACAATCAAATCTCACAAAACAATTAGAAGTCGAAGTGACTGCCGCACCTGCCACAATGTATAATGTAACGTTCAATGCAAACGGTGGTACTATTACGAGCCCAGAAACCGACGAAAAACAGGTCGAAGACGGAACCGCCGTAGGTAGCCTCCCAACTCCAACTAAAACCAACCATAAATTCTTCGGCTGGTATAAAGACGACGAAACCTTCTATCAGGAAGTGTACCCAGAAGAAATCATTGATGACGACGTTACGTTCTACGCCAAGTGGGTAGAAGATACCACCAATTTCCCAATTGTATGGTCCGAAATCAATGCTTGTACATTTAGCACAAGCGCCAATGTATCCGGCGATTACTGTGCATCAAAAAACAATTCTAGTGCGATGAATAAAAAATATATTGACACCGCAGTGCAATTATTCACCCAGGCAAACTACAATAAAGACTTTGAGGTAGGCTTCACCATTGTTACATACGACGAAACTCTAAACAGCGGCCAAGCTACCTTCGTCAACTCAAAACAAGAAAACTCGTCCAATAACTATCCTGGATTTGTAGTTCGCCGTTACACTACAACTACAGACATCGAAATCACCGAAAAGTGGAAAGGCAATAACGGCGTATCACAAACATTCGCATCAAGTTCAGTTCATTCCGTCCGCATTTCCCGCCGTGCTGAAGAAATCAATGGAGATGACCATATTATGATGTATTATGCAATCAACGGTGGCGCTTTGACGCCTCTCCAAGACATTACAAACATCACGCATATCTTCTTTGATACAAATGTATGGTTTGGCATGTCAGTTAAATCAGACGGCACAAGCACACAGCGTCCACTCGTCGGAACATTGACTGATATGTACATTCGCCTCGGTGCTGACACAGATTACACTATCGATCTTAATCCAAACGGCGGTCAAGTCAGCCCATCGAGCATAACAGTGCCAATCGGTAGTCAATTAGGCAACCTATTACCAACTCCAACTCCACCAAACGCCAATTACACCTTTGATGCGTGGTATGATGAGTCAGTTACGCCAGCACAAGCCGTTTCCTCTTCCACCACTCCAGACGGAAACAAAACCTATGTAGCCCACTATAATTATGTATCCACCACTACACCAGTACAATTTGAGGTATCGAACGCAGCTATGAGAGGATACAATACAATTGTAACCGGGTACGCTCCACAAATCAGTACCTTTAATGAAGATACTACTACGGTAGATTCTAAAGGTCGCCCATCCATCAACTTCTCTACATGGGGCGTAGCAAAAACCACCTATCTAAGTAGCTTACAGAACAATTTCGAGTCTAATAACTGTATGTTAGCACCTGGCGAAGATTCAGCAATCGACTGGGGTGGCTCTCATACTGTAAACTGTTCCAAACCAGACGCTTACGACACTACAAGAAGAACAGCGCTCAATGTATACCTATGGGATACTACAAACCAAACAACAATCTCTCAAGTAGCATACACCCAATCTGACGATGGTATCATTCGCAACATGATACCAGGTAAATCATACTACTGGGAAGAAGCAAATGACAGTACCATATACGGCGTAGTCACAGCTACATCTGTCAACAACCGTAGATTACTCGACGTAGGTGATGTTTGGAATGTCAGAGATCTCGGAGGCCTCCCGGTAGACACTAACAACGATGGCACCATCGACGGCACCTTGGAATATGGCAAGCTAATCCGTGGTGGCAGGCTCAATGCCGACTCAGACAATGTCGATTTATTGATTGACTTAGGAGTCGATAAAGAATATGATTTGGCCAATAGTGGAGAATTAAGCCCCCCGGACACCCAATTCACCGGTTCAGATTATGTAAACGACACCGTCATTCACTATAACTTCGATTACGGTACAGCCGGCTACTCGGCAACAAGGCAAGCCGTCACAGACGTTATGAACGAAGCAATCAATGGCAATAACATCTTCTTCCATTGTCGTGTCGGCGCAGACCGAACCGGCACCTTAGCATATTTGCTCGAAGGTTTACTCGGTGTACCAAATGAATACCGCTATCAAGACTACGAACTTACCTCCGTTTCTGGCCTTAACGACAGAACCAGATACTATGCTCAAAAGTCAGATACTAATTACTATAAATTCCTGTACATGATGGGTTACGCACTAACCAACCAAGATATCTACGATTGGTATACCGCAGATACATCTGACGTCAACGCCGCTACAAGAATTGCGTCATTCAGAAGCGCAATGATTTCAAGCGGCGCGCAACAACAACAGAATAACAACAATAACAATGCTCCAGCACAGACTATGAGCACCATGAGCATACCAAATAATTCGCAAAACAGTACAAGCAGCATTATTAATAATACAAGTATAAGTAGCGATACAAATAATAATGCCACGGATTCCTATGCTGCACCATTAAGCACGTCAAAAAAGAACTACACTCCGGAAAAAGCAGTTCCATCAGAGTCAGCCTCGATTACTGCACCTGAAATTGCAGTAATGGCAACAGCCACCACGGCCGCAGTAGCCGGAGGGTTGCTTTTAGCAAATACCGCAAGAAAACAATCTAAAGAATAGCACAATTACCCACAATAAAAGTGGTATGGATAGCTAATCAAAAATCCAAGCTATGATAATCTCTTAAAATGTTCGTCGTCTTCAAAGCGTGTTCTAATAATCGGACACTCTGGCATTCTTAATAACTCATCAGCTACTTCTATTAGCTCATCCGCAAGATAAACGCCATCACGCCACTCTTTTGGGATCTTTTTATATCCATAATAAGCTCCAGCAAGCTGACCATAACAAGCTGCATTAGTATCAGCATCACCACCAAGACGTATCACGGCCATCATCCCCTCTTCAAAGCTCTTGAAGTTTAGTAATCCCCAAACAGCAATCGCAAAGGTATCAACAATATAGCCACCAAGATCGCGAAATAAATAATCACTCTTCTTAAGAACCCTACCAACCAATAAATCACCATTATCAAGATAAAAATCATCGTATTTATTTTCAATCCAACGTGAAGCGTAGGTAACGGCATTATGCTTTTCCAAACCATGAAGTAAACAATACAAAACCGAAGCAAACATCTCCGTCACTGCACAGGCAGCAATCGAATCATGTGTTTCTCTGCAAGAGAGCTCCGCCATTTTAATCGTCGGGAAAATATTCTCTTTTTTAATGAATTCGCCATCATCATCTTCCGGATCGGCCACCAAAGAGCCCTGCGCATATGCCTCTTTTAAAGTAGGATATTTTTTGTTAGCGAAAGTATTAGCGATTATAACCGGAGCCAATCTCATAATCGCACCATTTCCTGCGGATTCGGTTTTTGGCATATCCATCTTCACAACTGGAGATTTTTCAAAATCATCAAGCGCTCTCAAAGTCTGCATTCCGGCATCGACCGGAGCCTGCGGATGCTTACGATAATCCGAATAACACCATTCTTTAAACCTGTTCATAATATCATACGAATCGTAACCACCGTTTGCGATAAGGCTATCAGCAACACAAAGCGCCATAGAAGTATCATCAGTCCAAACTCCTTCCGGCGCACGAGTATTTTTATGGAAATGTGCAAGTTTATCACCCATTTCTTCTATTTCAAAACTCGAATGGAAGAATTCTACCGGAGCACCGAGAGCATCACCAATAGCAAGGCCGAAAAGCATCCCACGGGATTTATCTTGATACCTATTCTTATCAACCATTATTTAACAATTGAACTTTTATTTCGCTTAATAACTCTTCTTTTAGGCGCAGTTTGATCTTTAGCCTCAGCGTTATTCCTATTACGCAAAGCCACCGCATCTACCCTACCGCGTATGGGATGCTTCGTCGCTTTTAATGCACGACGCTTTTTGGCGACAGTTTCCCTTTTAATCTGCTCTTCAATACGTTTTGTAATAGCGTTAATTTCGTCAATATCTCCAGATGCTTCATAAATTGCCAACATTTGCCTTAATGTTGATAAACTTGGATCAATCTCATAAGCGTTCTCGAGCTCCTCAATCGCCTTTTTATTATTGCCGAGCTTTTCCTCGGCTTTGGCAAGCGCAATATACCTTGCCGGCACATCTCCTTCCATCTGAATTGCCTGTGTAAATGCCATTTTAGCCTTATCGTACTCACCAATCTCAAGATAGATTAATCCGGCATTATGAATCGAGGCCGGATTACTATCAAGTGATTGCGCAATTTCAAAACATTCCACAGCTTCATCATATCTTTGGCCTTTAGCATAAAGAATACCTAATCTATTATATGCAGCTGCATTTTTTTCATCAAATTTCAAAATTGTCAGCAATGCTTTTTCGGCACGGAATGGCTTACGTTCCTTCATTGAAGTCTGAGCCACCTGCCAAAGCTTTTTCATTTGTGCATTATATTTTGGCGATTTGATTTCTTTTTTCTTCTCTTTTACTTCTATAGGGAAGAAAAATCCCAAATAAACTGAGAGCACAAATATCAAAAGTATTGCTACCATACTAAAATTATATCAAATCCGCTACTAAATGCAATTTCACATGCCCATTCATTTCAACGTTCTCATACGCTTCAATAAACATCGGAATTTTACTCAAAAACACATCCTTGCCAGTAATAAAATAAGATTTATAAAGCATCTCGACAGTCACCGCAAGCACTTCGAGCGCAAAAGCCCGTGTATTATCCTTGTGTTTGCAAATAATATCAGTAAGTGATGGTAAATCGGCCGGCTTTGCGACAATATATTTCTTTGCTAAAGCAATAATCTCTTCATCCGCATCTATTTTGCCATCCACCCGCTTATTCAAATGCAAATAATATATTGCGCTTCTACTGCGAATAGTCGGAAGCAGAAGTCCCAAAGAATCAGTAATTAAAACAAAGTGCACCTTATCTTTCGGCTCTTCCAAATTTTTTAAAAATGCATTCGCCGCCTCCGTTCCAAGTGCTTCCGCCGGACGAATAATCACATAAATATCATTAATTTGCTTTTTGTCAAGTTTCGCATTTAGCTCTCGAACTTGCTCTATCGAGATCGACATTTTTCCATCGATTGGGCTAAGCTCCAATGCACCATCAATCGAGTATTCCTCTTTCTTAGGTAAAACAAAGATTGCACATCCAGTCCCGTTCGCAATCTTTTTTATTTCCTCTACCGAATCAAAATACATTTTACCTCCATGCTAAGAACTACTCAACTAAATCATAAAACTCTTTTGGTACATCAACCGTGAAAGTAGTACGTTTGCCACCCGGCAATGTCAACTCTAAAGCACCTGCATGCAAAAACAATCTATCCGCCTTTTCGCCGTCATAAACAACATCGCCCACAATCGGATGGCCAAGATATTTCATATGCACTCTCAGCTGATGAGTACGCCCGGAAACTGGTTTCAATTCAACCAAAGCATGTTGATCATTTGTTTTGATTATCTTATAGAATGTCTCTGACTCTTTACCATTCGCATCGACTCTAAACGTAGTCGGACGCTTTAAATCTCTGGCAATCGGCAAATCAATCCTTGCCGCATCTAACCTTGGTCGACCAGAAACCACCGCGAAATATGTTTTATGCGTCTTACGATCTTGAAATTGTTTTTTTAGGAACTTCTGCGTCTCTTCATTTTTAGCTAAAACCATCACGCCAGACGTGTCTCTGTCTAATCTATGTACAATTAGGCCATAATCCGCCAAAGTCTTTTCTGGACAGTATTCGCCCTTAGCCATACTAAGAAGCCCCGCAGGTTTATTCACTACTAAAACATTTTCATCTTCATAAATCACATCAGGTACCAAATCGGCATTTTTCAATTCTTCTGGAATATTAAGTTCAATCTTTACTCCACGCTCAAATTTTTGATTTGCTTTGCGAGCTAATTCTCCATCAACCTTAACAAAACCGAGTTTAATAAACTTTTGCAAAGAAGAACGATTATAACTCTTATATATCTCGCCCATCAAAATATCGAGGCGAACTTTTTCCGGAGCTTCAATTTCAGCATCAATCGTTTTATCGCCGTTTATCACGCGTGACATCTCAGGTTTACTAAATTTTTTCCCAGTTCTAATCATATCTTTATTATATCATAATAAAAATCCGCCTCTTTTGGGCGAATCATCTTATACTATAATTATATCATACTTGACTAAAATAGTCAAGTACTGTAAAATAATTACAGATGAGGGGGCGCACATTAAAAGGAGGGATATTATGAACGAAATTGATTTCGAGGTATTAAAAGAGCTCCGTTCTCACCAGCAAGCATCGCGTCATAATGACACCGATAAAATGACCACTTTTATTCGCGGTTTTTGCAGCGACAAACACAATCCAAAGAACGAAACCTTGCGTGCCTTAGGCTACATGAGAAAAAAGCACAAGAATCAAAAACGTCAAAGTGGCGAACCGTATATCGTACATCCACTCTCGATGGCCTGCTTAGCCATCGGCCTCGGGTTAACCGATGATTCTCTACTCGCCGTAATACTCTTGCACGATGTCTGCGAAGACACACCCACGACTATCAGCGATTTGCCAGTCACCGAAAAGGTCAAACACGGAGTTAAATACATGACTATTGATCGTTTACCTACCGATCTCGACAAAGCCGAAACCAAACGCCGCTATTATCAACTTTTGCTCGAAGATAAAAATGCATTAATCTGTAAGGCACTCGACCGCTATTCCAACATGGTCACCATGGTCGGCGTTTTCGACGAAAAACGCATTGAGAAGAATATTCGTGAAACACACGAGCTCTTAATGCCAGTTTTAAAAGAAGCGCAGAGTATCTACGTCGAGTTTTCAAACGAAATCTTCATCTTAAGGACTCTGATTCGCAATTTCAACGACAATCTTGCCATATTGCATGGTATCGATTTATACCAATAGCCCCCCTATTCCCCGCTTCATGCGGGGATTTTTATCTCAAATTATAGACTTTTTGAACTTCGAGAAGCTTTTTATTCGCCACTTCGTTAGCGTATTTTTCACCAGATTCCAAAAGTTTTAGTACTTGCTCATCGGAAATCTCAGCTAATTTAGCCTGAAATTCGCTTAATAAATTAGAAACATCATCTGCTACTTTTTTCTTCAACTCGCCGTAATGTGTTTTGCCACTCCAATAATTAATTACATCTTGAAGAGGAGTATTGGTAACCAATGCATCAATTAATAGTAAGTTTGAAATCCCCGGTTGCGTCCACATGTCGAACTTGATTAGGCCAAACGAATCGGTTGTCGCTGACATAATCTTCTTAGCAGCTCTTTCAGGTTCGTCATCAAGCATAATCTTGGAATTCTCTGCCGCGGTAGATTTGCTCATCTTCTTTTCTGGGTTCAGTAAATCGCGAATGCGAATACCATCGCTCATCCCCATAAATTTCACCTGCTCAGCAGTAGAAGCTGGAATAGTGAAAATTTCACCATATTTATGATTGAAACGCATTGCAATATTGCGAGTTAGCTCAATGTGTTGGAATTGATCCTCACCAAGCGGGATATAAATAGCATCATAAAGTAAAATGTCCGCCGCCATCAAAATCGGGTAATCAAATATACCCACATTGCAAGATTCTTGTCCTTTAGACTTCTCTTTGTATTGAATCATGCGTGAAGTTTCGCCCATCGTAGCTACACAGTTCAAAATCCAGCAAAGCTCAGAATGAGCCGGAACATAGCTCTGACGGTAAATATGAACATTTTCATTCACATAAAGACCAGCCGCCAAATAGTATTTAAGCGTGCGAATCGTGTTTTCGCGCAGATTGCCATCAACTTCAGAAATAATCGAATGTAAATCTGGCACAAAAATATTGATATTTGCTTCGCTCGAATGTTTATTTGCCAATCTCACCATCGGGAGCAAAGCACCTAAATAGTTACCGAGAGTTAATACAGAATTTGATCTAATCCCAGTTAAAATCGTTTTCATACTTTAATTTTAACATAGAATATGCTAAAATTAAAACGTACATTATTGATGACGATTGGGGTGTTAGCTCATTTGGTAGAGCGCTTCCATGGCATGGAAGAGGCGACGAGTTCGAATCTCGTACACTCCACCATTTTTTATTCGTGAAAAAAGAGCCCCGGAGGGCTCTTTTTGACTTGCTTATTCAACAACATCAATCAAAGACGTAGCAGTTTCAATCATAAACAGTATCGAATTCTGTTGAATGACCTTACCGCGAAGCACTACGCGAATACCATCCTCAGGATACATTGGATCATCGTGCAAAATCACAAATTGCGTACCAATTTTTGCTGAGCCGTCAGCATTTGGTTCAACGATGCTGTAAGTAGACATCGGATGAGATACTAAACCATCGATTTTTACAACTTTACCGACCATCTCGCCATTTTGAATGTCTTTAGCAAGTTTGGCCATGCCATCATAATCACCATACTCAATTTCTACATCCACGTGAGCTACATCGTTTTCAGTTATAGTAGTCGATGTTTCGTCTCCTCCACCACCGCCGGAACCGCCATTGCCGCCCAATTTAGGGATTACAATCGCAAGAACAACGGCTACCACTACGACCACAGCCGCCGCAATACCGATGAATAACATTTTATTATCTTTTTTTTCAGCCATAAATGCTCCTTATTTATGTTTTTAGTATATCAAAAAAATATAAGCGCTACAATAAATTAATTTGGCATTTTGAGGGCATCAAGACCGTACTTCGTATTTGCCACATTAAGATCAATGTATTTTTCACCGGTATAAGCATTCAAAGTACCCCTGTCATTATATTGCCAAACATGCCAGTTTTCACCTACGTCAAACCAAACCGGATAAAACACATTCCTTACCCATCTCGGATAACCCTCAAAATCGCTCGCCAGATATTTATCCCAATAGTCTTTTTGCGAATAGATCAAAGGTTTTACTTTATACTTCTCTTCTAACACAGCCAAAAAGGCCTTAAGCCCGCTCACGACGTCTTCCTTAGCTGGTGGATTATAAACTTCTTCCACAGTTAATTCCATATCTACCGCCGGAATCAGTTTTCCTTTCAAATCGCCAACTGTCTTAATAAAGTTCTCTGCTTGTGTTGCTCCGCTCGAATTATAGGAAAAGTAATGATAAGGTCCCGCAATTATTCCGGCATCGGCCGCATCGCGCCATTTTACACTAAAAGATTCGTCTACATGCGTGCTTCCCTCCGTCGCCTTAATGTAAGCAAACTCAACACCTTGTTTTTTAAGCTCTTTAAAATCAGTATCTACCTGATAAGAAGAAACGTCAACACCAAACGGCTTATTTCCAGCAAACCAGCTATTGATGTTTAGCTGACGTTCTTTGATAGCAATAAAGCACCAAAAACCGAGCCCACCGATAATTGCGACAATAATCAACGTAACCAAAAATCGCTTTAGCATAATACAATTATAGCATATCAGCTAAAGCGATTTTGGAATGTAAACTATAATTAGGCAGCGTCAGCAAAGACTACATAACGGTGCGAAGCATCGCCATTGCCATAAGATGTACCATAACAGGTAAACAATGCTAAATCATGGCCGAGCGCGGTTTTCGCAATTCTTGTCATCAACTTAGCATCGCCATTAAGGCTACCGTCATCAGTTTTCTCGTAAATTTGGATATCACTTACTGTGTAATAATTCGTAGCACCACCCTCAACTACAGCGATAGTTTCGCCAACATATCTTTCAACAAGATTCCCTAATAAATTATAAGAATTATGGCCATAAATCATCTTTTTATATTTATAAAGATCATAACCACTTAGACTATAGGCAATCTCGTTAAATTCAGAAGCCGAACCGACATAATAAGTAACATAATAATATGGAATTTCCGGACCAGATTCTTCATAATACTCTTCTTCGTAGGATTCTTCATAGTATTCTTCAGCTTCTTCAACATATCCACTATCACCACCGTCGTCAAAATTCACAGCTGTATCCGGAGCAGCATTATCTTCTGGTGTTTCTTCAGGTTTTTCGACATTTGCATTTTCAGTTGAAATAGTATGATATATAGATTCATTATTTATATCTGTTATTGCAACCGTATCGGATGCAAAAGGAGTCTCCGCATTAAGCGTTATCCCAATAAAACTTGACAAAAACAATATAATAAGGCTTTTAACCAATTTCATAACCTAATAACTCCCAATAAGTTATTACCCTAATTATAGCACACTTTGCCTATTTTGTCAATGTTGAAGACTGCTTCCGCAACATTTAAAACTATGTTATAATCCTATAAAACGGAGGTTAAATGAGTAAATTTGATGAACAGTATATAGATTTGTGTCGCCGAATTTTAGAGCATGGCGAATTAATCACGAATTACAAAAAAACAGATAATCGTAAAGCCGAAACCGCCACTGCAATCCCCGATCACAAAGCTCAAGGCTCGTCCGAATCACGTACTATCCGCTTGCCCCATCAAATTCTTCAATTCGATTTATCAGAAGAATTCCCTATTTTAGTCTCCAAACAGGTCGGTTTTAAAACCGCCACCATCGAGATGCTCTGGATTTATCAAGTCGCCTCCAACGACGTACGTTGGTTACAAGAGAGAGGCATTAAAATCTGGAATGAATGGGAAATTAAAGAGGATGGCACCTATATGGGCCGAAACATCAACCAAATCTTTAAAGAAATGCACCCAAGCGAAAAACCACAAAACTTTGCTCACACCATCGGCACTGCTTATGGATGGATTATTAACCGCTATCATCTGATAGATAACTTAATTGAAACCCTGAAAGAAAACCCTGGCAATCGCCGCATGGTCATGAGCCTTTGGCAAAACGAATGGCTTCCTACCGCCGCATTACCTTCTTGCGTCTGGAATTCACAATGGAATCTCATCGATGGACGCCTTAATCTTCTTGTTACTTCCCGTTCCTCAGACGTACCTCTCGGACTTCCATTCAATATCGTACAATATGCTGTTCTCTGCCATTTAATTGCCCATTGTATCGGCGCCAAGCCTGGTCAATTTACCTTTATTACTAATGATGCTCATATCTACGAAAATCAAATCGAAGGCATCAAAGAGCAGATTAATCGTTATGACAAAGCCGTAAAAGACGGCACTCTCCCAAAAACCCCTAAACTCTGGATTAACCCTAAAATCAAAGATTTTCATGCTTTCGATAACTCCCGCGAATTAAAGGATATCCGTCTTGATAATTACGAAAATCTCGGCAGGATTGTTATGCCAGTTACGGAGTAAAATGTTTAGTATCATAGCAGCCATCGGTAAAAACAATGAATTAGGTCTTAAAAATGGCCTTATCTTCAAAATCAAAGAGGATATGAAGTTTTTTAGAGAAACTACTATGGGACATAAAATCGTTATGGGGCGTAAAACCTGGGGATCTCTTCCTGGCAAACTCAAAAATCGCGAAAATATAGTCATCTCGAGCCACGATTTTGACGGTCCAGATTATATCATACATGATAA
>JAEEGL014497827.1_pt1 | contig 16305 bp, 13 predicted proteins | sample 9134231 | NCBI WGS metagenome assembly JAEEGL01 (sample SAMN16246548, study PRJNA631951) | gut metagenome | biome: gut microbiome; feature: rumen; material: fiber-attached | host: Bos | place: Iran: Karaj | collected 2018-10
CCATCCCATTAACATCTATCATCCTGAGGGCGAATATCTCAAAGGGTTGGTGCTTTACGTGGAGTGATTTGACAGTTTATCCTTCTTCACCATGAAGCGAGTTGCTGATTATATCCGGAAACATCACCTCATGACAACCGAAGGGAAATACCTCGTGGCGTTGTCTGGGGGGGCTGACAGTGTGGCATTGCTCCGGATGCTTCGGCAGTTAGACTATCAGATCGAGGCGGTGCATTGCAACTTTCATCTTCGGGGTGATGAGTCTGACCGTGATGAGCAATTTTGCAGACAATTATGCGAAAATCTTGATATTGTTTTTCATGTGGCGCATTTCGATACAGTAGAATATGCCCGCCTTCATCATGTCAGCATTGAGATGGCGGCTCGAAATCTCCGCTACCATTATTTCTATCAGTTGGCGCATGATGTAGAGGCGTATGGTATCTGTGTGGCACATCATAGTGATGACTCGGTAGAAACGGTAATGCTCAATCTTATCCGTGGTACGGGTATTGATGGTTTGCGAGGGATACAACCTGTCAACGGTTTGATTATCAGACCGTTGTTGTGTGTCGGAAGAGAAGATATCTTAAAATATTTGGCTGAAATCCATCAGGATTATGTTACCGATAGTACCAACTTGGTCGATGATGTGGCAAGAAATAAAATCAGATTGAACATCCTTCCCGCAATGCGTGAAATCAACCCTTCCGTTGCGGATGCCATCGCGGACACATCTCGTCGGTTAGTTGATGCTGCAGCCATTTTGAATGAGGCGATGGCTGAAAAGTCGAAAAACATTTGTTTTGAAAAAGTATTACAAAACGGTTCTGCGGTCACGGCATTAAAAAAGGACTTGATCGATAGTGAATACCTTCTGTTTCACCTCTTGTCGCCTTTCGGCTTTTCTTCGGCTCAGATTGAATTGATTTATGGCCGCCTCGATGCGCCTACTGGTACATTTTATGAGTCTGCATCGCATCAATTGCTTTTCGACCGCAATGAGATTCTCATTCGCATGAAACCCGATGAAGTTCTTGAACCGTTGCGTATTCCTGAGTCGGGCACATATGTCTATGCCGGTAAAATGAAATTCAGACTTTCGTTCGCACCAGTTGAAGATTTCCCGGATATGCCTTATAAAGAGACAAATTGTGCTTGCTTGGATGCAGATACAGTATCTTTTCCGCTCATTATCCGACCGGTGCAGCAGGGTGACAGTTTTTGTCCCTTTGGCATGAATGGCAAAAAACTGCTCAGTGATTATATGACTGACAGGAAAATGTCTATGTTTGACAAACTCGAGCAACTTGTAATGACCGATGCTGATGGACGTGTTATCTGGCTCGTCAATCAAAGGCCTGACAATCGTTGTCGTGTCACGCCTTTGACCAAACGAATCCTGATAATTGAATGTCTGACGATGCCCGGCTCTTCAATCAACGGTTGAGGAATTCTTCTGCTTTTTGTAAATCCTCAGGTGTGTCGATGCCCACCGTCTCAAATTCTGTCTCCGCCACTTTGATGCGGTAGCCGTTCTGTAACCATCGCAGTTGCTCCAGACTCTCTGCAACTTCTAATGATGACTGGGGAAGATGTGTCACCTCTTCCAACACTTTTGTACGATATGCGTAAATGCCCAAATGTTTCAGATAAGGATAGTGCTCTAGCCACGTCTCTTGCTCGGCACTGCGTATATAGGGGATGACACTGCGGCTGAAATACATCGCAAAACCGCGGTTATCTACCACAATCTTGGGTGAATTTGGATTTTCTACGCCTGCCATATCGGTGAATCGTTTGCCCAAGGTGGCTATCTGGGTTGAGGGGTCGTCAAAACAATGGCAGAGTGTTTCTATTTGCTCGGGTTGGATAAAGGGCTCGTCTCCCTGAACATTTACCACCACATCGTAATCGCCGCCGATTATCTTCACGGCTTCGGCAATGCGGTCGGTGCCGCTTTTATGATTGGCGGATGTCATCACGGCTTGACCGCCAAACGCTTTTACCGCATCATAAATGCGCTCGTCGTCTGTGGCGACATAGACGGCCTCGAGCACTTGCTGTACTTGTTCATATACTCTTTCAATGACGGTCTTGCCGCCTAAAATGGCCAGCGGTTTGCCGGGAAAACGGGTTGACGCATATCGCGCCGGGATAATGGCGATAAAATTCATTTTTTATTTTTTCTTTTATTTTTATCTTAACTGCAAAATTAAGTCAAATTGACCACGCACACAAAATTTTTGTATGAATAATTGTGAATTTGGGGCTAACGTCGTCTGCCTATGCTAATTCTGCGTCACTTTTCTGGGGAAAAACCTTAAAAAATAACCGTTTTACTTTGATAATCGGAGAAAATTTAGTTACTTTGCATCATCATAAAAACTATTTTTGAATCAAACGGGGAATTGTCAAACTTAAAATATTATACTTATGAAAAAAATTTTTGCAACATTAGCAGCGTTGGTGCTTTCAGCACCTCTATTTGCTCAGTTTAGCAGCGGTGGTTTCAAACTCGATGAGGAACATTTGTACTATGGTGTGCGTTTCGGTGTCACTTCGGCCACCATTTCAGGCGATAAAGAAGCAGAGGCTAGCGGTGCGAAGGCGGGTATGACCCTCGGCGGTGTCGTTGGCATCAAGTTGACAAGTTCAGCGCCGGTTTTTCTTGAAAGTGGATTGTATTTCACACAGCGTGGTGGTGATGGCAACGGTAAAGACGTGAGAATCAACCATCTTGAGATTCCCCTGCTCGTCAAATATGGTATCCAGGCTACTGACGAAATTGCTGTCATCCCGTTCTTCGGCCCTTATTTCTCATGGGGTATCGGTGGAAAAACCAAAATCGAAGGTTCTAAACACAGCTCGTTCAATGATGGCCTGTACAACCACCCCGACATGGGTTTCAAACTCGGTTGCGGTGCTGAATACAACAACCTCTATCTCGAGTTAGGTTATCAGATTGGTGTGGCTAATATAAGCAATACTGATGACTTCACTGCCCATGGTAATGCCTTCATTGCTAATTTCGGCGTTAACTTCTAATAATCGCTTATTATTTATACAACAATCATAGGGCTTCCATCTTTGGTGCCCTATGATTTGTTTTTTGTCCACTTCTAAAACCTATGATTCAAGAATTCCAGTTACGCGTCCTGCCGCAACAGGCTTTTGATATGGACAGTATCAAGGCTTATGTCGCACAAGAGAAAGGCATAGATGTGCGAACGATTTGCCATGTCAGGATACTGCGCAGGAGCATCGATGCCCGTCAGCGTATCATCTTTGTCAACCTCTTTGTCAGGGTGTATATCAATGAGCGGCCCACTGACGATGACTATCCCAAGACAGTTTATCATGAGGTGGCTGATGCGCCTCAAGTAGTCGTGGTCGGTGCTGGGCCGGGTGGACTTTTCGCTGCTCTGCGTCTCATAGAATTAGGTCTGCGTCCGATTGTCCTTGAAAGGGGGAAGAATGTGCATGATCGCAAAAAAGACCTTGCGCTCATCACTAAAACCCAGAAGGTGGACGGCGAGAGCAACTATTGTTTCGGAGAGGGTGGGGCAGGCGCCTATTCCGACGGAAAACTTTATACCCGATCGAAAAAACGTGGCGACACCGAGAAAATCCTGCATGTGTTTTGTCAGCATGGCGCATCAACTGACATATTGGCGGATGCGCATCCCCATATCGGTACCGACCGCCTGCCGCGCGTGATTGAGAACATGCGCAACACCATCATCAATCAAGGTGGAGAGGTGCATTTTCAAACCAAGATGACTCGATTCATCCTCGATGGAGACACTGTGACTGGGGTCGAGGCGATAGACTTATCTGCTGGTGAAGAACGTCGGTTCATGGGACCGGTCATTCTCGCCACAGGGCATTCTGCACGTGATGTCTATCGGTATCTTGACCACGCGAAGATTGAGATTGAACCCAAAGGCATCGCAGTAGGCGTCAGACTCGAGCATCCCTCTGCGCTCATCGATCAGATACAATACCACAACCGTCAAGGGCGTGGACGTTATCTCCCTGCCGCGGAATACAGTTTTGTCACCCAGGTCAATGGCCGGGGGGTCTATTCTTTTTGTATGTGTCCCGGTGGATTTGTTATTCCCGCTGCTACAGGACCGCGCCAAATTGTAGTCAACGGTATGAGTCCTGCCAACCGTGGTACACAATGGTCAAATAGCGGCATGGTAGTGGAGGTTCATCCTGAAGATATTGCCGATGCGTTGAACCAAAGAAGTGAAGATTTACGTGATGAGGCAGACTCTCATTTGCTTGATATGATGGCCTTTCAAGAACAGTTGGAGTTGTCGTGTTGGCAACAGGGTAACATGCGGCAGACGGCTCCTGCCCAGCGGATGGCAGATTTTGTTAACGGCCGCTTGAGTTATGACTTGCCGAAGAGTTCTTATGCTCCCGGACTCATCTCGTCTCCATTGCATTTTTGGCTGCCAAAAATGATTTCTGAGCGGTTGCAGATGGGATTTAAGAAATTTGGACAGATGAGCCATGGGTTCCTGACCAACGAGGCTGTCTTGATTGCTGTCGAGACACGCACTTCATCGCCTGTGCGTATTCTGCGTGAGCGTGATACCCTGCAACACATCCGGTTGCAAGGGCTCTTCCCGTGTGGTGAAGGGGCTGGATATGCTGGCGGTATCGTCTCCGCTGGTGTTGATGGCGAAAGGTGTGCTAACGCATGCGCCGCCTACCTTGAAAGGTAAGCGGCGCAATGCTTATCCTAAAAGACTATAGCGTCTGTCGTTTCTATAGTATTTACGCACTCCCTAGGTGAGGGCTGCGTAGGTGATTTATAAATCTGAATAGTTCCCGTTGAAGGTTGTTGTATTCATGTTGCCGGTCTCATAACCGAGTTTCAGCCATTTCATACGCTGTTCTGCAGTGCCGTGGGTAAACGACTCGGGTTGTGAGTAACCTTGTGCCTGTTTCTGCAGATAGTCGTCGCCGATGTGCTGGGCGCAGTTGATGGCCTCACGCATGTCGGTGTCGTCGAGCGAGTTGAAACGGGCGTCCTCATAATGGGCCCATACACCTGCATAGTAGTCGGCCAGAAGTTCCAGACGAACGCTGATCTGATTGGCTTTCACCTTGTCAGCGCGCTGCATCTGTGCATGGGCATTGCCCAATGTGCCAAGCAGGTTCTCTACATGGTGACCTACCTCATGGGCTATGACATAAGCGCGTGCGAAATCACCGCCCGACTTCAACTGGTTCTCCATCTGTTTGAAGAACGAAAGGTCAATATAAAGTTTCTGATCGCCTGAACAGTAGAACGGACCTACCTGTGAGGTGGCACTGCCGCAAGCGCTTTGAACAGCATTGGTGAAGAACACAATGGTGGGGTATTTATATTGTTTGCCCATCTTTTTGAATATTTGTGTCCACACATCTTCCGTGCTCGCCAGAATCTGCTTGCAGAACTTCACCTGCTCAGCTTCTTCGGCTGTTTCCTGATATGGTTCTGTCGAGGCTTCTGTCTCCTGAGAACCTAAGCCCATGCTGCCTGCGTTCTGTAATATCTCTAACGGGTTGCCGCCCATCAGCAATGTGATGATACCTACGAGTATCAAACTGCCAATACCCATACCGGCTTTTGAGCCGCCGCTCATACCTCGGCGATCCTCAAAATTGTCGCTTTCTCTTCTTCCGTTTAGATCCATGTTAATTAAAGATTATTTGGTTGTTTTTGCAAATGTACGCTTTTTTTTTCAATAGACAACTTTTTTCTCCATTTTTTCTTCTTCATGTTCATTTTTTTCTCTTTTAACATGCTTTTTCTGTCAGATTGTTTGCGCATTTCGACTTTTTTTGTTATCTTTGCCATATCATAAAAAGCACAACCAGAGTGGATATCGTTCACATGACATGTTGTTGTAATCTGGAATAATGTTTCACCTAAACAAATCACTACCATGGATAAAAGTCAACATTTCGTCATAACCATCAACCGTCAATTCGGTACTGGCGGACATGAGGTGGGTGCGGAGATAGCCAAAAGACTTGGTGTAAAACTCCTTGATAAACAGATACTTACAGCTGTTGCTAAAGAATTTAATGCCGATGAGTCGGCCATTGAGAAGTTGCATACACGAAATCCCTCCTGGTGGGACGATTTCACACAGTTCTACCAGCATTACATCACCGAACATGAATACCACATCAGCGACCGCGATGCCACATCAAGGCAAATCTTCAAGGCGCAGGCGGAGATTATACGGCGCATTGCTGAACAAGAGTCGTGTGTCATTATCGGTCGATGTGCTTTCGATATTTTCAAAGATTACCAGAACTCACTTAAAATATTTATTCACAGTAAGATGGAGGCGCGCATTCGACGGATAGTCGAGAGATATGGAGTTTCCGATAGTGATGCCAAACTCATGATTGTGGATAATGATTATACCCGTGAGTTATACACCAAGACGTTTACCGGTTCAGAGTGGTATGACGCCCGCAATTATGACCTCTGTCTCGATGTGGGAAAGTTCGGTGTAAACGGTGCTGTCGATTACATCATGAAAATGATTTCCGATGAGTAAACCGTCTGTTTGTTGACTTGATTTCGGAAAGAAATTAAAAAAATGGAATAGATTCTTCCATATATGTAGTTTTATTTCTTTCCGTAATCTGTTATTTATTTCTTCCTTATGTCTTTTTTGTCTGAAATGGAATTCACAATTTGTTCTTTTGTCATCACTTTTCACGCCTAAATTTTGTCAACTGACAAAAAATGAGTAATTTTGCACGATTTTTTGAGTGTAAACAAAACTAAGATATGAATATTTCTTACAAATGGTTGAAAGAATACGTTGATTTCAACCTCTCTGCCGAGGAGGTTTGCGCTGCACTCACCTCTGGAGGCCTCGAAGTTGACGCGCTCGAGGAAGTGCAAAGCATCAAAGGTGGCCTCAAAGGCCTGTATGTCGGTCAAGTGCTCACATGCGAGCCGCATCCAAATTCCGACCACTTGCATGTCACAACAGTTGATCTTGGACGCGAAACGCCTTCGCAAATCGTATGTGGCGCACCCAATGTGGCTGCCGGACAAAAAGTTATCGTTGCTGATCTCGGATGCGTGCTATACGATGGCGATAATGAATTTGTCATTAAGAAATCAAAACTGCGCGGCGTGGAGTCCTGCGGAATGATTTGTGCTGAAGACGAAATCGGCATCGGCTCCGACCATGCGGGTATCATCGTTTTGCCCGACGATGCGGTGGTCGGAACACCTGCCGCTGAATATTATCATCTCGAGAGCGACTGGCTCATAGAAGTGGATATTACTGCCAACCGTGCTGATGCGCTTTCGCATTGGGGCGTGGCTCGCGACCTTTACGCATGGCTTGTGCAAAACAGGTACAAGACCTCCCTCCACCGTCCTTCTTGCGACGAGTTCTCCGTTGACAATCATGACCTGCCTATCGACGTTACCATCGAGAATACTGAGGCTTGCAAACGCTATGCTTGTGTCAGCATCACCGACTGTGACGTGAAAGAGTCGCCCGATTGGCTGAAGAACAAACTCACTACCATCGGATTGCGTCCCATTAACAACATCGTGGATATCACTAACTATGTGATGATGGCTTACGGACAGCCGCTCCATTGCTTTGACGCAGACATGGTCACCGGCCGTCATATCATTGTTAAAGACAAGAATGAGGGTAAGAAATTCATCACTCTCGACGGCGAAGAGCATATCCTGGGTGAGCACGACCTTGCCATCTGCAATGCTGAAGAGCCCATGTGTATCGCTGGCGTGTTTGGCGGCAAGGGAAGCGGCACGTACGAGAACACCCGCAATGTGGTGCTCGAAAGCGCGTATTTCCATCCCACATGGATTCGTAAATCTGCACGCCGTCATGGTCTGAGCACAGATTCATCCTTCCGCTTCGAACGTGGTATCGATCCCAATGGTACTATCTATGCGCTCAAACAGGCTGCCATCCTTTGCAAACAACTCGCTGGCGGCAAGGTGTCTATGGAGATTCGCGATGAATATCCCAATCCCATGCCCGACTTTCCTGTCTCGCTGAAATATGACTATGTGAACGGCTTGGTGGGCAAGGACATTCCCGCTGAGACTGTCAAGAGCATTGTCACAACACTGGAGATGAAAATTGTCAGCGAGGATGAGCAAGGATTGGAACTCCTCGTTCCTGCCTATCGTGTTGATGTTCAACGTCCCTGCGATGTGGTTGAGGACATCCTCCGTATATACGGCTATAATAATGTGGAGATTCCCACACAGTTGAAGAGTTCGCTTGTGGTGAAAGGTGATGAGGATATCAAGCACCGCCTCCACAATCTCGTTTCTGAGCAACTTGTCGGTGCAGGTTTCAACGAAATCCTTAATAACTCCCTCACCAAAGCCGCTTATTATGAGGGTCTCAATGGCTATCCAGCCAATTGTCTTGTGCCTATCATGAACCCGCTCAGCAGCGACCTCAATGTCATGAGGCAGACGCTTCTTTTCGGTGGTTTGGAGAGCATTGCCCACAATGCCAACCGTAAAAATCCCGACCTGCGTTTCTTCGAATTTGGCAACTGCTACAGATTTGCCCCGGAGAAGCAGGACCCGGAGAATCCCATGCGCGCTTATACTGAGGAACAGTACCTTGGACTTTGGGTTACAGGTAAACGCGTCAGTGGCAGTTGGGCGCATCCCGATGAAGAGTCTTCGTTCTATGAGTTGAAAGCCCATGTCGAGAATATCTTCTGCCGCATCGGATTGAAGCCTGGCATGGCAGTGCTGAAGAAAAGCGATAACGATGTGTTTGCAAAGGCCATAGCCATCGAGAACCGTGGTGGTAAACTCTTGGGTGAGATGGGCATCGTCAGTGCAAAACAACTGAAGGTTGCTGGCATCGACAGTCCTGTGTATTATGCTGAACTCAATTGGACGGCTCTTATGAAGGCTGTTCGCAAAAACAAGGTCCATTTCGAGGAGATCAGCAAATATCCTGCTGTCAGCCGCGACTTGGCACTGCTCATCGACAAGTGCGTGGAGTTTGAGCAAATTGAGCAGATCGCACGTCAGACGGAGCGAAAACTCCTCAAGAGCGTTGAACTCTTTGACGTCTATGAGGGTAAGAATCTGCCTGAAGGCAAAAAGAGCTATGCGGTTAATTTCATCCTGCAAGATGAGCAGCGCACACTCAATGACAAGCAGATTGATGCTATCATGCAAAAACTTATCGCCAATCTCAAGAAGCAACTCAATGCCGAACTACGGTAAAAATTAATTATTTTCAATTCATAATTCGTAATTCTTCATCGCGCTCTGCGCGACAATTCAATATTCGTCATTCAACATTAGTATTAAAATATGGGAAGAGCATTTGAATATCGTAAAGCAACAAAACTGAAGAGATGGGGTCACATGGCCCGCACTTTCACGAAAATTGGTAAGCAAATCGCTATTGCTGTCAAGGCTGGTGGTCCGGAACCTGAGAACAACCCCACTTTACGTGCCATCATCGCTAATGCAAAGCGCGAGAACATGCCGAAAGACAATATCGAGCGTGCCATCAAAAACGCGATGGGTAAAGACCAGAGCGAGTACAAAGAGGTATCATACGAGGGATACGGACCTCATGGAGTGGCTATCTTTGTCGATACGCTGACTGACAACACTACACGTACGGTGGCTGACGTTCGCTCAGTCTTCAACAAGTACAGTGGTAACCTTGGCACTCAGGGCTCGCTTTCGTTCCTGTTCGATCACAAGTGCGTTTTCACCTTCAAAAAGAAGGATGACATGGACATGGACGAGATGATTCTCGACCTGATTGACTATGGCGTGGAAGATGAGTTCGATGAGGACGAGGAGGCTGGTGAAATCACCATCTATGGTGACCCGAAGAGTTTCGGAGAAATCCAGAAACATCTAGAGAGCCAGGGATATGAGGTGACCGGTGCTGAGTTTACTCGCATCCCCAACGACTTGAAAGACGTGACCGAAGAACAACGCGAGACTATTGACAAAATGGTAGAAAAACTCGAGGAGTTCGACGATGTGCAGACAGTTTACACAAATATGAAACCTGCTGCAGAGTAAGTCATGGAGGAAATCAGGCACATTACTTACAAAACACAAGGCACATGTAGTCAATACATCGACCTCGATGTAGATGAAAACGGCATCATCCAGCAGGTGCATTTCACAGGAGGTTGCAATGGCAATCTTCAGGGTATCTGTTCGCTGGTCCGTGGAATGCATGTTGATAAGGTCAAAGAAAAACTTCAGGGCATTCGATGCGGGTACAAACCTACATCATGTCCAGACCAACTCACACGCGCCATCGATGAGTTGATGAAAAGTTAACATCACAAAAAAAGCGGGTAAAACCCGCTTTTTTGTTTTTAACCAAATTCGGCTTAAATAAAAAACCATCTCTTTTATCTTTCCGTTCACCCTCCCTTTTGGAGGGTCGGGGTGGGTGCTTTTCGAGGGCAGGGTTGGGTATTTAGGATGGGTCTTATGAAGTAAATTCCTTATTTTATCTCTTGATTTTTTATGGTATCCAGAAACACAACCTCACCGGTACTCCCTGAACGGCAGAGGAAAGCGAAGTTATATCCTTCCTCCACATAGATTTTATAGTGCAGGTTGGCTCGCACTTCACCCGTCAAGCCCTCATGCATCTGCGCACGTTTCGATTCAAATACATTAGCGCCGACATCAGCTGCATCTATCAGTCTTTGGTGGTGGCAAAACGTTTTTGTCGCCTTGTCAAATGTCAGACTGTCTAATATCGTGTTGTTGTCTGGAGGGGTAGGGCAGTTTCTTTCTGTATATTCCTTGGCTTCGCGTTCTGCACGGTCCTCCATACTCTCAAAACATCCTGTCAGACAAATTGCTGACAATATAATACACAAACTCTTTTTCATAGTCTTATTTTTTGCAAAGTTACGGTTTTATTGCCAAATAGCCAAAAACTGTTCAATATAAAATCTCTAATCAATACGCCAGCACATGCCATAACTCGCGTAGACATTGCTCTGGATCCCACTTACCGTCAAAAGTCCAAAGGGCAGTTATCTCATGATAAACAGGGTGGCCTGGCGCATCTTTTAGATTGTCGTTCAGCCAGTCGCCGTGCCCTCCTTCTCGCACACAACCATTATAATAAGTACGCTGCCCCCATGGACAAGGATCCAACACTTTGTCGGTATAGGCATAACTGATGTTCGTGTCGAGAATCTGTTTCGACAGTTTGCAATTGATCACATAGAATTGAGAGTCGTGATGATAACGTCCTAGTATGGTTGGACTTTTAGCGTCGAAGGTGGAGTTCGTTACTACCAATTTCTTTTTGGGATCACCTCGGCCGTCATGCCATAGGATAGCACGCCCGTCGCCATAGAAACGGCATCGTGTGGCATAGCACCAACCGCGAGGACAGAGAAAATCGACACCTGGGCAGCGCAAATAAAGGTCGGCGTGGTAATACATACCGTTGCCCTCGGGTGCCCATAGTGATAGAGCGTCATTGCCGTCGGCCCAGATATTGCTGTTAACGATGATGGTGCGGGTGGCGCGACCGAATACTGCCATCTGATGTTTTGTAGTGCTCTCAATGGTTGTTCCATAATTGTTGTAAATAGTCAGTCCGCTGATGACACAATCGTCTGCACCTTCTTGCAGCACGACTACTCCATTGCCCACTTCTTTACCATTGTATTCCTTGATGGTGCGTGTCTCAGCGGTCTCAGCCAATATGATGAAGGTACTGTCGCGGTCCTCGCCTACCAGCACGATGTTTGGCCGGTCGATAATCACTTTCTGCTTATAGGTACCCTTTCGGATGAATATCTTATAGGGCTTTTCCGGGTGATTCGGCGCTTGCTCGATGGCATGTTGTATGCTCTTGCCGTTGTTGACGATTGCATCGAAATCGTTCATGTCTTTCTTAGGGATGGCGTTGAAATCAAACAGTCCCGTTTCGTTGATACCCTTACCCTTCGGGTCGAGTTTTACACGGTGGCTTGGATCGTGTCTCATTGCCCATTGTTCATAAAGACCGTAGAGTTCCCCCGGACGGTCAGAATACCAGCCATAGCCGTTACGGCGTTCGTGACCGATGTCTTCCAGACGGCGTCGGGGCAATCCGTCGCGGTCACAGACGAATGGTTCACCGTGCTTTAGGTCATAGTAACGTCCCCACAGTGGAGGTGCCTGGTCATCTTTTATCAATGTCACTTCTGAATCAGGATGGCGCCACTTCCCCGTCCTGCTCACACGCAGGCCGGTCAGCTTATGTGAGTCAAACCATTTCATGGCTCCGTGGATTGCGCGTTTCACTCTTTCATCGGGATGTGGCAGTTCCATCAACAGTTTGATGATCGAAGCGCTCTCCATCGAGCAATAAGATGCTAACTCAAAGGTGCGGGCGGGAGCTGGTGCCAAGGTCTCTCGGTCGTGCTGTTGACACCATACTGTGGGCTCGCCGTTCACGATAATTTGGGTGTTCAGTATGCACTCAATGCCTTTGTTAAACGCTGTAGCAGCCTGTTTTCGCTGCTCTGCCGTGGTCAGCTTTCCTTGATAGGGTGCTTTTTGGGAAGCGATATCACGTAGTAGCGACATGGTGTTTACCATCGCGTCATCATTGTAAGTGATATGTATTTGATAACCATGAGGGTCTGGCCAGAACTGTGGCCATCCGCCATTGTCATACTGACCGCTCAGCAGATAATCTACGCCATTTCGGAATCCTTCGGCATAACGTTGCTCGCCTGTGGCCTGATAGAGCCTTGCCAAGTAGTTCATCTGCATGTTGGTGGCACCGTTGTCGGTTGTGGAATCATCCCGCCGTTGCTTGTCGTTTAGCACATCTTCCCATTCCTCGTCGGTCAAATGGCGTGCCATGTCTATATTTTTCGGCCATCCTCCGGTAACACGTTGGTATAGTAGAACTTGGTCGCCTATCCGCGACGCTTCTGCCGTCTTGAAAAATACCGGGTCGGTTTCACGCAGGGCATTTCGGTCTATAGTCTGGGCTGACATTGCCATAACATTGACCCAAAAGACTGTAAAGAAGATAAGGATTCGTTTCATAAGTAAGTTTGTTTATAGAGTCTCTTTGGTTCTTGGATGCTGCAAAGTTAAGTTTTTTAACTGATTCTAAGTACTTGTTTGTAGAAAATAATGGCTAAATAATAAAAACGTTTGGGTATTTCGTGATTTTTTTGTAATTTTGCACTTTACAAGTATATTATAAAGATGGATCACATCCGAAATTTCTGTATTATCGCGCATATCGACCATGGTAAATCGACCATAGCCGACAGATTGCTCGAATACACCAACACCATACAAATTACCGAGGGACAGATGCTCGACGACATGGACCTCGAGAAAGAGCGTGGCATTACCATCAAAAGCCATGCTATACAGATGGAATATGAACTCGACGGAGAGAAATATATCCTCAATTTGATTGACACTCCGGGACACGTAGATTTCTCATACGAGGTGTCGCGTAGTATTGCTGCTTGCGAAGGCGCGTTGCTCGTGGTCGATGCCACACAAGGTGTGCAGGCGCAGACTATCTCCAATCTCTATATGGCTATTGACCATAACCTCGAGATCATCCCCGTCATCAACAAAATCGACATGCCTTCAGCTATGCCCGACGAGGTGGAGGATGAAATCATCGATCTCATAGGTTGCGAGCGTGAGGATATCATCAGGGCATCGGGAAAAACTGGTGAGGGCGTGCCCGATATCCTGCGTGCGGTCATTGAGCGCATCCCTCATCCCGTGGGTGACCCAGCGGCTCCGCTTCAAGCATTGATTTTCGACTCGGTGTTCAATTCTTTCCGGGGCATTATCGCCTATTTCAAAATCCTTAACGGTTCTATCCGCAAAGGCGACAAGGTGAAGTTCTTCAACACCGGTATGGAGTATGATGCAGACGAGGTAGGTGTACTCAAAATGGATATGATTCCCCGCAAAGAGCTGTCCACTGGCGAGGTGGGTTACATCATAAGCGGTATAAAGGATGCAAAGGAGGTGAAGGTTGGCGATACCATCACACATATAGCCCGGCCCTGCGACAAAGCCATTGAAGGATTCCAAGAGGTCAAACCTATGGTGTTCGCCGGTGTTTATCCCATCGATCCCACCGATTACGAGAATCTGAGGGCCTCGCTTGAAAAACTGCAACTCAACGATGCGTCACTGTCATTCACTCCCGAGTCGTCTGTGGCACTGGGCTTCGGTTTCCGTTGCGGATTCCTCGGATTGCTCCACATGGAAATCATTCAGGAGCGCTTAGACCGTGAGTTCGACATGGATGTCATCACTACCGTGCCCAATGTCTCCTACATGGTTTACGATAAACAAGGTGGGGAGAAAGAGGTGCATAATCCCTCCGGACTTCCCGATCAGACCATGATTGACCATATCGAGGAACCGTATATCAAGGCGTCGATTATCACCAATGCCAATTTCATCGGACCCATCATGAAATTGTGTCTTGACAAGCGTGGTGAACTTATCAATCAGGAGTATGTCAGCGGTAACCGTGTGGAACTCAATTTCTACCTCCCTCTCGGCGAAATAGTCATCGATTTCTATGACAAGCTCAAGAGTATTTCAAAGGGATATGCTTCGTTCGACTATCATATCTGTGGCTTCCGCCCCTCTCGGTTGGCAAAACTCGACATCCTGCTCAATGGGGAACCTGTCGATGCACTGTCCACACTGACCCATCAGGACAATGCTGTGGCGTTCGGGCGGAGAATGTGCGAGAAATTGAAAGAGTTGATACCGCGTCAGCAGTTTGATATCGCTATACAAGCTGCCATTGGTGCAAAAATCGTTGCGCGCGAGACTATCAAATGTGTGCGAAAGGATGTCACCGCTAAATGCTATGGCGGAGATGTGAGCAGAAAACGCAAATTGCTCGAGAAACAGAAAAAAGGTAAAAAACGCATGAAGCAAATAGGCAACGTCGAGGTGCCGCAAAAGGCTTTCCTCGCCGTGCTCAAATTAGACTGATAAATTAGCATCTAAACAATCAAATCAGAAAAATAACTAAGGAGGATACCATCCTATGAAGGAATTACCAAGAAACACAAGAGACATCGCACGTGAGCTGGCAAGAAAATACAGCACCATGACTCATGATGAACTCGACGCCCTCGAGAGCGTGCTTGTGCCTATGAAATTCGCGAAGGGCGAAATGATTCTCAAAGAAGGTGAGATATGCCGTTATATCTATCACATCGACAAGGGATTGGTGCGGCAGTTTTATTACAAAGCCGATAAAGAAGTTACGGAACATATCGGTACCGACAATTCCATCGTCATGTGTATCGAAAGCCTTTTCCGCGAGGAACCCACCAAACTGCAGATGGAGGCACTTGAGCCGACCATGATTTATGCTTTGTCAAAAAAACGGCTGGAAGAGGTGGCGCTCCACAATGTCAACATACAGATCTTATATAGAAAAATCTTGGAGGAATCGCTCATGTTGTCACAGGTTCACGCCGACCTCGTGCGCTTTGAGACCGCCCAGGACCGTTACAGGAAAATATGTAAACTCATGCCGCAGGTCGTTCTCCGCGCACCTTTGGTATATATAGCCAACTATCTCCAAATGACTCCGGAGACGCTCAGTCGTGTGCGTGCGGCCACTCTCCTAGATTAATCTGGTTTTGTTTTCCTCTGCAGAGGAGATATAGTATAATCGCAGGCGGGATGACAAATTATGTCATCCCGCCTGCGATTACTGCCTTTACCCTCATTGGGAGGGAAAGGTGGTTATTAGAAGAAACATGCTTTTTGATACAGGAATCGTTTGATGCTCTTCTTCGGTGTCTTCTCGAATTCTGTGTCTTGCAAACGGATGGAAGACAATTTGCTGTATGCTGGTAGTACCGCGTTCAATTCTTGACGGTTTTGCTCCATGATGTTCTTCAGGTCCTCGTTGGTGAATCCCATGTTCTTTGCCACGTCATAATCGGGGTGTACCAGTCCGACCAGTTTCTCGCCTTCTTGTATCACCACACATTCGTTCACCATTGTCATCGAGTTCAGCTTGTCTTCTATCTCCTCAGGATAGATGTTTTGGCCATTGGCGCCCAGCAGCATATTCTTAGAGCGTCCTTTGATGAATACGTTGCCTTCTTCGTCCATCAAGCCCAAATCGCCGGTGTGATACCATCCTTCAGAATCGAGTGTCTCAGCAGTCGCCTTCTCGTTCTTGTAATAGCCCAACATCACGTTCAGACCGCGTGCCAATATCTCACCGGGAA
>JAEEGL014630417.1_pt1 | contig 16305 bp, 15 predicted proteins | sample 9134231 | NCBI WGS metagenome assembly JAEEGL01 (sample SAMN16246548, study PRJNA631951) | gut metagenome | biome: gut microbiome; feature: rumen; material: fiber-attached | host: Bos | place: Iran: Karaj | collected 2018-10
TCATATAAACTATATTCATCTATTTCTTCTAAGTATTTTCTTGCTTCTTTATAAGTAGTACCCAGATTATAATCTTTATAAGACGATACCGCTCCTTCATTAACTAATCCTTGAGGATTATCATATAAACTATCTATAAAACTTTCAAATTGTTTTTTTACTATATTAAAACTATTAGAATCAAAATGGTTATCAATAATATATGGATTAAAAATAGTATCTTTTAACATCTTAATAGAGTCTTTTAATACTTTTTTATTTGTAAACTTAGGATCTATCATATTAAGTTCAATACTAGACATTATTTTATTTCCTCGTCTTGCTGAACTACTAGATATATATAAATCATACAAATCTTGTAGGGCCATATTATATTCTCTATTAGTATGATAATTATTATTTACATATGTTAATAAAGCAAGTAGAAAATCACTTAATATAAAATCTCTTTTATTAACATTAGTTAAAAAAAGGACTCTAATACCTATTGTTTTAAACTTTTTTATTTTATGTTCGTATATACTATAATTCTTATCTTTATATTCCATAATTACTCCATCTTGATGTCTTATATTATATCAATTTAAATATTTTTTTCAACAAAAAAATGAATAGTTTCCTATTCATTTATTTACAATGTCCTTCACCAGGTTTATCTCCTGGTACATATTCTTGTCCAACCATACCACAGCTTGTCTTTGTCATTGAATCTTTAATATAGCCCCCAAAGGCATTTATTAAGGCAATTATAATAACTGCAACTAAAGCGATAATTAATACATATTCAACTAAAGCCTGACCTTTATTGTTTTTTATAGTCATTAGAACCACCTCTACTATACATAATCATTATATCTAACATAATAATGTGTGTCAATTATTTTCTAACTGTAATAAGTCCTTCTGCTACTTCTTCTAAAGCTTTTCCAATATTCTTTGCTGATTTATATTTATCTTTTGGCATTTGTAAAAACTCAGTTCTTTTTATTTCTCTACTTCTATTTGCTGCAATTGTAACTAACGTGTACTTTGAATCAATAACATTTAATAACTTATCTATTGATGGATATATCACTAGATTCACGCTCCCTCTATTATTAGAATATTATAGCAAAAAAAAAGATGCAAGTAATTAGTCAAAATTAGACAACAATTTACATGCAAATTTTTTTAATATTCGTGACAAGTGATTTAATCTTTTTCGACAACCCCGATATAAGGTAGATTACGATATTTTTGATCATAATCAAGACCATAACCAATTACAAACAAGTCATCAATAATAAATCCAGAATAATCAGGATCAATACTTACTACACGTCTTGCTTTCTTATCTAGAAGGGCACAAGTAATTAATGAAGCTGGATACATATCATTAATATAGTCAGTAATAAATTCTAATGTATAACCTGTATCAACAATATCTTCAACAACTACAACGTGCTTTCCATTAATCTTTTCAGCGTCAAGTGGAAGTTTAAGATTAATTTTACCAGTACTTGATTCTCCTTCATAACTAGATACACGTAAAAATTCTATTCTTCCATCACCTTTATAGTTTTTTAATAAGTCACAAGCAAAGAAGACAGCTCCTTTTAGGGTACACACGAATACTACTTCGTCATCCCCATATTTACTGTATAGTTCATCTGCAATTTCTTTTGTACGATTAATTATTTCTTCTTCCTTATACAAAACTCTAATTTTTTCCATAAGTCCTCCATTTATATATAGATTATATATCAATATAATTAAAAATCAAATATTAATTATTATTTTTTAATAAATTGTTTAGCTTTATTCTTATCAAGTTCTTTCCATAGATTACGATTTAGACTAAACATACAATCTATTTCATTATAAGCTATATCATAATCTTTTTTATAATCTTCTTTTAAAGTAGCAAGTCTATTAAGAAGGTCTCTACTTTCTTTAGAACTATTACGATAATTATTTATATTATTAAAGATTATACCTGTATTAACAGAACCAAGTAAGGCTCCAACAAGTAAATACCATATTTCATTAATCTTTTGTGCTGATAAAGTTTTAGAAAACAACTTTAAAGCAATAATAGTTACTCCATATAAAAGAATGCCTTTAAGAATAATACCAGCTTCATGATCAAAGAATTCTTCATTTTCTTCAGTTAAAAAAGTATATTCAGATACATAATCATTCATTCTACTTATAGCATTAAAAGCATTAGTATAACTTGCTTCTTCCATGGTAATAGTATCTTCATATGGAAATACTATTCCAGCATCTTTCATTTCATTTATTAAATTATCAAAGCTACCATGAGCTTCAAATAAATCATTCAATAGTAAATCATTCTTTTCTTGTTCCATAAAATCTCCGTCATTCTTTATATATTAAGTATTATTAGGATTAAAGTCAACTTCTATTCTTATTTTACTATTACTTTTATAGTGATCAATTAAATCACGAAGGACTGTAAGTAAATTATCTTCTTTTTTATATTTAATTAAGATTCCAAAACGACATACATTATTAATTTTAAAAGGTGTACATACAGTAGGACCTAGTATATCAAAGTTTGGTAACTTACTTTTTAATAAATTACATATACGATTAACTTCATTAGATAAATATTCATAATCTTTAGATTTAATTATTAAATAGCTTAAATAATAATAAGGTGGATATTTATTACTTAGTCTTATTCTCATCTCTTCATTATAGAAACCTAAGTAATCATTCTTACTAGATAGTTTAATTGCATAATGATCTGCATTATAAGTTTGAAGGATTACTTTACCTGGTATATCCCCTCTACCACTTCTTCCTGATACTTGAGAAAGTAATTGAAAAGTTCGTTCTGGACTTTTATATGATGGGATAAATAAACTAGTATCAGCATTAATTACTCCAACAAGTGTTACATTAGGAAAATCTAGTCCTTTACTAATCATTTGTGTTCCTAAAAGAATATCATATTTGTGATTTCTAAAATCATTAATTATTTTTTCATGACTACCTTTTCTTGTTGTAGTATCTAAGTCCATTCTAACTACTTTAAGATTAAATAGTTTATTAATTTCTTCTTCTATTTTTTCTGTTCCACTACCTAATTCTTTTAAAGTTTTAGTATGACAGTAAGGACACTCTTTAGGCATAGATATTGCCATACCACAATAATGACATCTAAGTATATCTTTAGTCTTATGATATGTATAACTAATATCACAATGAGGGCACTTTAAAACATTTCCACACATCTCACACATGATACTACTAGAGTATCCTCTTCTATTAATTAATAATATTACTTGATGATTATGTCTTGTCTCATTAATTATTTCATTATATAGTTTTTCAGAAAAAGATGTGTTATCAACCCTTTTTTCTTTAGTCATATCAGCAATTGATACGATAGGTAGTTTAGCATTTCCTACTCTATTTTTTAATATTAATAATTCATATATCTTTTTTTGACATTTAGCAAAATCTAATAAGTCTGGTGTTGCACTACCAAGTATTAATGGACAATTATGATATTTACTTCTTTCTAATGCTACTTCTTTAGCATCATACTTAGGCATATTCTCTTGCTTGTAAGTATCAGAATGACACTCATCAATAATAATTATTCCAATGTTATCTAGTGGTGCAAATATTGCACTTCTAGCACCAATAACAATATCTACTTCGCCTCTTTTAATTTTTCGATATTCATCATATTTTTCACTATCAGATAATCCTGAATGTAATATTGCAATTCTTTTGAATCTTTTTCGAAAACGCATTTCAATTTGGGTAGTTAAAGTTATTTCTGGAACTAATAGTATTGCTTGCTTACCTTTTTTTATTACTTCTTCTATAATATCCATATAGCATATCGTTTTACCAGAACCAGTAACACCATATAATAAATATTTATTATTAGTATCTAAATTCTCTTTAACTTTATTTACTACCTCTTCTTGTTCTTTAGTTAATACAAACTTATCTTCAATATTTTCTTCTTTATTATATCTATATGCTTCTTTTTTATATTTTTCTAAAACATTATTTTTAATTAAAGTATCTACACTTGTATTAATCTTTTTCAAGTCTAGATACGGTATTTCATCCCTATATTTAAATTCGTTAATAATTAATTGTTGTTTATCTGTTAACTTATCTGCTCTACTTTTTACTTTAACATAATCTATATATTTTATATTATCTTTAACTTTATGATTGGCTTTTAAGGCTTTAGGTAACATTACTTGATAACAACTAATAAGCGTTGATACCGTCTTTATACTTAATGATTTACCAAGTTCTAATAATTCTTTATTTAATATTGGTTCAGTATCTACTACATCTATTATTTCTTTAACTTCATAGTCAAGATCATCGATTTCATCTCTTATATTTAATACAAAGCCTTCTAGTTTTTGATTAGCAAAAGGAACAAGTACTCTACTACCTACTAATACATTCATATTATTAGGTACTTTATAAGTAAATGTTTTATCAATATTAAAACTAGATAATTCTATTAATACATCACAATACATATTCCCTCCAATCATTATTATCATAACATAAAAAAAAGAATTATTGTTTCTTTAGACAATAATTCTTAGTAATACTATTAACTACATTATCACAATCTATATTTTTGATAATATCTATAAAATTATTATTTTCTATATATATAAATAAATCTTTTAATGAGATATTACTATTAAGATAATCATGTGCAATTATTCTTCCAAACAAATAAGTAATATCAGTCATCGTAGTATGACCAGTATCATGAATAAAGTCATTATCAATCATATCTCTTGATGATTCAATCAATTTATTATTATATCTAATTAACCAATTACTTGCATCATTACTATAAATATCATTATCTATTAAATATTTAATAAATAATAGTTCTACTATGCCACTAAATAATTCAGATTTTAATCTTTCTTCTAAATCATGTGTAATATGTCTCTTTTTAAATAAATGATCTCTAAAAGCATGTCCCATTTCATGAGCTAGAGCTACCATATTATCAAAAACATAATCACTTCCTATAATTACATAATTCTTATCTTTATCTCCATCATAGAAAGCTTGTCCTTCACCATTTTTGAATAACATTAAAATATTATTTTGCATATTTAAAAACAAATTATATAAATCTATATCTATTGTCTCAAAGAAATTACTTAGTATTGTTTTCATATTAGGTACATAAGCATCATGTTTATCTTCATATTTAATATCAAGGCTATAAAAGTTATATAATTTATATTTTAATAAATCTTTATTTTCATCTTTAAATGCATCATAATCTTCAAGAATAGAAAAACCATTTCTCTCATTCCAAGCTTCATATTTAGAATCAATATATAATTCAGTATATAAATATGGATGATTATAACCTGTATATTCATATAATACTTCAATTAAATCTTGCATACCTTTTTTATAATCATAATCTTTTATATAACTATAGCGATTATATAAATCCATAAATATTTCTTTAGCTCTTTCTTTATTTTTATCCATAAAAACTCCTAATAACTATTTATTATAATAATTATTTTTATTTAATCAAGAAAAAAGAATTTCATTAATAATGAAACTCTTTTATATTACTTTTATTTAAATCTTTAAGTATTACTTTTATATTATTAAAATAAATATATCTAATAAAATCACTAAAAGATTTATCTCCATTAATCATATAATTATTTGCTATAATACCACCTAATAAATAAGATAATTCTTTTAAATAATTATGATTATAATTATTAGTATCTAGTATTTGATTAGAAGTACTATTAATTATATTTTGATAATTATCAAAATTCTTTATAGCATCATTAGCACATATATTATTCTTAATTAAATACAATAAAAACATTAACTCTAAAGTCTTACTAGATATCTCACTTTCAAGAACATCATTTAAATTAAAATAACGATGATAATCAGGAATTAAATAATCTTTATAAGCATGCCCTAATTCATGAATTAAAGTAGCCATATCCGATACACTAGATAAAGCACCAACTAAAATATGAATAGAATCTCTATCTCTATCATTAAATTCTAATCCTCCTGAAAAATCACTTTTAAATAAAATATGATTAGTACTATATAGTTCACAAAACATATTATATAAATGAGGATCAACACTAAGCAAGAACTCACTAATTATTCTTAAACATGTATTAGGATCAATTTGTTCTTCAATATAAGGAGTAAATCTATAAAAGCATGTTTTATATGGTACTATAGCATTCTTTATTAAATCATAATTATCTAAGATAAAACTATTTAATGATTTAATTAGTTTATCATCGTAATATTTTACTTTATCTTGATAATTACCATCTCTATTAACTAAATCTTGAAATTCTTTATCAGTTTTCTCTGTATAGAATTCTAGTGAAGTAATTAATGATACTAAAGAATACTTATGAATAAAACTATTAGTTCTAAAAAATTTATGTTTATACTCTTCTATTTCTTTTATTACACTATCCATAAACCCCTCAAGATAGTTTCATATTATATCATTTTTTTAGAAATCTTTCAACACATATTCAAGTTCACTAATATTATCTGTATTCTTTTCTATTTTCTTATCTAACCAAATAGGTCCTTTAACTTCAACTTTTTCTTTACTTGTAGTAGGTGTTTGTTTCTTAATATTTTTATGTTCTTTACGACATTCTTCGATTGCTTCTGTTACAGTTTCTATATTTTTTCTTTTCCAATGACCTGCTATAGTTTCTATTAAACTTTTATTTAATTTCATATTATTAGTTTTAAGTACATAATCAATTAAAACATTAATAACACCAGGCATAAGTTTTTGATTAATCATCAAACTCTCAATTATTCTTTTATCACGATCTGTTGGTTCTGCTCCATTATATAAGCTTTTAAGAAAAGCAATAGGACTTACATTTTCAAAAACATAAATTAGTTTATCTAGATTAGATTTACCACCTTCTGGCTCTCTTAAATGTTCTGGTTGAACACTATAAATAAGTGTTGGTAATCTTCCATTATTTTCAAATTGATAATAATTTCTACATTGATTACTTAATTCATTTTGATCAATCATTCCTCTTTCATTAAGAGAATTACGTACTAATCCTTGCATATTCAAATTATCTATTTTATATAGATATGCAAGATTAATAATTAAGTCCAAGGTCTCTTCATTAAAGCATCTTTCATTAACTAAATGTTTAGGAATACCACTAATTATTAAGTTAAGATCAATATTACTATTAATTTCAAGTTTTCTTGTTTTTTCTGAAATGATATCATTATTATCTATACTATATCCATTAACAATTTTATATACAGAATCAAAACTAGTTGTAATATCTTGATAATCTTTAATATTAATTTTTTTAGTTTTATATTTGGATACTATCTTTTCATATTCACCTTTACCAACATTATTATATAAAACAACATTAAGAATAGGATGTGTTAAAAAGTCTTTTGCAGATAATGGTGCATATAAAATATATAAATAATTATTAATTTTATCTTCTTTATAAAATGTTTTTAATAATCCAATAGCTTCTAGTTTTTCTCTTGCTTCAAGTATTACATCCATACTAGTCATCATAATACTTCTTAAATGATGATGAGTGAGACTCATACTTTCTACTTCATCATTAGATAATTCATTATAAAGAGTTAAATATAAACTTACGGCTGTTAATCCAATTATAGGTTGATATAAAGATACTAAAATATCTTTTCCTTGTGGTGTTAAAAAAGATCTATTAAAAACAGTATAAGTATCTGCTGGTAATATTGTTCTCATAACTTTCTCCTAACATTATTATAGAATAAAAGAATAGTTTTGCCTATTCTTTTACATTTTTATTTCACATTTAATTCAAGACGGAATCTTAAATTTTCATTTCTTGTTATATCATGACCTAGACTCTTATTAATACTTGTAAAATCAGTATATTGAACATCTTCTAGTTCACCATAGAATGTTTCATTAGATACTGTTCCTGATATATAGATCAAGTATTTACCTTTAGTAAATTTATCTATTTCAGCTTTAGGAACATTAACTTCAAACCATGCATATTTCTTATCACAGTTATCAGGTACTGCAAGATTAACTAAATAATCACCTGTACTATTTTTCATTTTGTAACTATGTCTTTCATGAGTAGTTGTATTTTCAAAAATTATATATCTAGTTACATCAGTATCATTCTTGTATGAAACATTAACATTAATACTTGTTCCTTTAATATAGACTCCATTGTTTTCATACTTAACGTTAGTAATATAATTATACATTGGATCTAATGTTTTAGGAGTATTAGTACTTATTAAAGTATCACGTATTGTGAATAATAATGGACTCTTTGAAGTTAAATAATCGACTTCTATTGCAAACTCACGACCATTTCCTTTAGCACGTCTTGTCATTTCCATATAAGCAACATTAGTAAATGTTTCTGTTGCTTGATAATTTCCATTAGTTACACGAATTAAGATATTATAATCACCATTTGGAATCTTTTCTTTTGATAAGTCAATATCAGTCTTAAACCATCCTCCACTATAATTATAATTCTTCTTATCATCTAAGCCATGCATTTCATAAGGATAATCTTTCCAATTATTCATTTTAAATACATATTGTTTTTTATCATTTTCATTAACAAAGATTAATTCATGAGTAACGTTTTTATTATCCATACCATTTACGGCCATAAATCCACTTACTGTGAAGGTATTACCACTCTTGTATTTTAAGGAATCAAACATAAATAAACCATCTGCATTAGTAACATTCTTAACTGTTACTTTAATAGTTTTAGTAGTTAGATTAGCATCTTTATCAGTTAATGAATAACTTACTTCATAAGTTCCTTCTTTACTTGTATTAACGGCATTACTTACTACTTTAATGTTTTTAGTTATATTTCCATCTTCTATATCAGTACCACTAACATCTTCAAGTGGATCAAAACTCATTCCTACATAAATAGTACGATCACTTGCATTAATAACTGGTTTATTACCTTTTACATTAACATAATCTAAAGTATATTTAATATTATTTATAGTTGAATCAATATATCCATATTTAACAGAACCTTCATTTTGAATTTGTACTTTTAAATATAATTTGTTGTTAACCATTTCCTTTTCTATTATAGGTAACTGATTATTAGTATAAATCTTAAGGTTAACACTTCCTCCTACTTTATCATAAGAAGAAATATATTCTCCTTCATTATCAATAGAAACTTTTAATAAATCACGATTAACTATATCTACATTAGAACCACTAATCCAATGTTTTTGATATGTTCCATAATTAGTAATAACTAAATAATTAACACCATTTGCATTTCTTGCTTCTTTAATTATTGTTACATAAGAGTTCTTAAGAAGTGTTCCTTTTTTATTAGAAAGTGTTGATGAATAATAATAATCTTTATTTTCTTTTAAGTAACCTACTTTATAATCCATAGTACTCTTTGTTCCATAGAATTTATAAGTATAATTATCTATATCTTTTTGAAGTAAGGCTGGACTATTATATTTACCATTAGTACTCTTAGCATTATTTATTTTCTTAAAGTATGATGAATGAACATATACTGCTCCATTCCAATTATAAGTCGGAGGATTACTTGAATTAGCTTTTATATAATTACCATTATTATCAATATTAGGATCAGCTTGTATTTTATACCAAATATCATTATCATTAACACTTTGTCCTTTTACTTCTTCTAAAAGAACAAAAGGAAGTCCATCATATTTAATAGTATATACAGCTCCATAACTAGTTCCAGGTCCTTTTCTTGCATATATTTCATTAGTAGTTGATATAACTAATTGATAATAATTATAATCTTTCATACCATTATCAAGATCAAAATCATAGTAATAGTTAGCTGCTTTCTCACCCCAAATAGCATCACTAGCATACATTCTATTCATACCACGTTCTTTGTTACCAAAGTGACTACCATAATACCTTGAATCATTTGGATTAGAATATCCATAATTGATATATGAATAAGCATGAAAATCAATACTATGAGATACTGTTAAATAACCACTTGCACTAGCAAAAGGTGATGAATCATATGCAGCATGACCAAAGATATTATTCTTATATCTTGCTATCTTACTTGTACCTTTTCCTGATTCATTAAGAGATAAACTTAACATAGATACGGCATTAGCACCATATTTCTTTTCTCCATCCATATAACTATCTGCTTCACCATATAAAACAGAATAATTATTGACATTCATTTTTCCATAAATACTACCAGTAAATTTTAAATGATTTCTAAAATATACATCCAAGTCATCAATATCATAATTAGTTCTTGTTCTATGAGGTAGATACATGTAATAGTTATAATAAGGATTATCTTTATTAATACTCTTATCAAACTTATTAACTTTATAATCATCAATCATATCATAAAGACTAGTATAGAAATAATTACCATCATAACTATAATAAGTACCTGTATTTAACATACTTGGTTTAGGACCTAATTTATATACATATTGAGAGTAACCACTCTTTTCTATCTCTTTTGCAAAATAATGATAAATATGATTATTATCAACTTTATATGATGCTGTTGTCTTAGTCCAAGCAAGAGGAACAACGGCTGTTACTTCGCTTCCTTTTACCCAACCTATATCACCAGATATTTTCATACGATATGAGTTTTTGCTTTCACTATATCTAAGTAGTGGTGCATCAGGTGTACCATAATAAATGGAATTATTCATATAATTATCGTATGAACTACAGTTTTCATTTGGATAAATATAAGTTACCACATCTCCTCTATGAAGATATAGCATTCCATATTTAGCATCTACAACTTTTGTTGGATTATTAAATTCATTAATAATTATTAAATCTTTTTCCGTATTAGTATCCATCGATGTTTTAGCACTAGTATAATCATCATGACAACTAATATGTGTTAGGGTTCCATCAGTATTAGCTTTAGCAAGTTCATATTTAGGGCATTGTTTTCTAGTCTTTAATTCATCACTTGCATAACTTAAAGCAGATACTCTTGAAGTCATTAAAAAAAGTGACATAACGAAAGAAACAATCAAAATAATTATTTTCCTCATTATATCACCTACTTTCTTTATTATATTATATCAAAGATATAATATGAAAGTGTAAATATAGGTAAAAAGTGTAAAATTTTGTATGTAAAATTATGTAAATTACTCCTCGATAGTAAAATCTTTAAGTTTACCATCTTCAGTTAATATTTTATTAACTGATTCTGATACTTCTTTTAATTTAGTATCACATTCTTTAGATAGTTCATATGCTTTATTAAACTTTTCTAAAGCTTCATCAAGAGCTACATTACCACTCTCTAAATCATGTACTATTTGTTCTAACTCTTTAATATTTTCTTCAAAATTAATTTTTTTATTTTCTTTCTTATCTTTCTTTTCCATAATTATCCTCTACTTTCTTAATATCTATTACTTTACTAATTAGTACTCCATCATATAATTCACTATTAATTAAAGTATCTTTCTTAACTTCTTTAATACTTTTAATAGGGGTGTCTCCAACTTTTGTAATTGTGTAACCTCGCTTTAACGTTGTTATCGGATTTAATACTTCAAGTTTACTTAACAAATTAACATATCTATTTTTATTATCATCAATATTCTTATTAATTGATATCTTTAATCTATTAATTAAATCATTATAATTATAAGCTTTATCGATAAATAACATTTTAGGATTCTTAAAGATAAAACTTCCTTTTAATTTATTTAATCTTTCATTATTAATTAATACAATATTATTTATTGACATAATTAGTCTTTCATATAAATGATCAAAGTTTTGTTCTAACTTTTCATATAATGACATCGGATTTTTTAGAATATAACTTTCTTGATATCTTTTAAGTATTTGTCTATCATTTTCAATTATATTTAATATGGCTTTAGTATTTCTTTTATTCATTTGATTGAAGTATACAAGTAAATCATCCTTACTTGGTACGGCCATTTCAGCTGCTCCCGTTGGGGTTGGTGCACGCAAATCAGCCACAAAATCACTAATCGTAAAATCTATTTCATGACCTACACCACTAATTATTGGAATATCACTAGAGTAAATTGCTCGAGCTACAATCTCTTCATTAAACGGCCACAAGTCTTCAATAGATCCTCCACCACGACCTAAGATAATAACATCAAGGTCATATGTATTTGCAATTTTTATTTTTTTAACAATATCATCTTTAGCAAGTTCACCTTGAACAAGTGCTGGAAAAAGAATAGTTTCAGCTAGTGGAAATCTTCTTTTTATTGTTGATAAAATATCACGAATAGCTGCTCCTGTTGGTGCTGTAATAATACCAATTTTCATCGGAATCTTAGGTATTGGTTTTTTATGATCTTCTCTAAATAAACCTTCTTTTTCAAGTTTTTCTTTTAATTGATTAAATGCAATATACAAATTACCAAGACCATCTTCCATCATATCAGATACATATACTTGATAATTACCTGTTGCTTCATAAACTCCTATTCGACATTCTACAAGTACTTTCATACCATCTGCTGGTACAAATTTTAGTTTACTTGCTGAACTAGAAAACATAATGGCACTAATACGACTATTTTCATCTTTCAATGTAAAATAAAAGTGGCCCCTAGTATGAGCCTTAAAGTTAGATATTTCACCACGTAAAAAAATAGTTTCTAAATTAGCATCATTCTCTAATTTAAACTTTATATATTTTGTTAATTGCGTAACTGTAATATACTTATCATTCTTCATTTTGTTCTATTTCCTCATGATATATTTTATCAAGACATGCATTTATCATTTTAGAAACTTTTTCATCACTATATTTATTAGCTAGTTCAATAGCTTCATTAATGGCAACAATACTTGGTGTTTTAGTATATTTTAGTTCATATATACCTACACTTAATATTGCTTTATCAACTTTAGAAAGTCGATCTATTTCCCAATCAACTAAATATTTATTAGCGAGACTAGATATTTCTTTTTGATTAGTTGTAACACCATTTACAAGTTCATAAACAAAATCATTTTGAATTTCCATTTGTTCTTTAATTAAATCATTAATATCATATTCTAGTTTTGCACTTTCTAAAATATATACTTGATACAATACATTACATGCGATTTCTCTTAATTCACTTCTCGTTTTTCCCATATAAATCACCAAAAATATTATAACAAAAAAGATGAAAAATTACTATATTTTCATCTTTTTTATTACATTCTAAATTAATTACATTTTTGTGATGATATTGCTGCATTATATCCACTTGTTTCATAATCAAATTTTTCACATTTAAGATATGTTTTATATGTTCCTTTTTCAGAATCATAAGATACATAACCAACACAATCTTTTTTAACTTCTTCTAAGTCTGTACTCTTTCCTAAATCACAAATACTTACAGTTCCTCTTTGTCTATCAGCTTCGGCAAATTCAGCACTCATTTTTTCGTATGACTCAAATTTCTTTTTCTCATTATTAGACCACATCTTACTAATAGCTGGGAATACCATAATGGTAATTAGTGTAATAATTCCTATAACTACTAATAATTCAGCTAAAGTAAAACCTTTATTATTCTTCATATTATCACCACCTTAATATTAACATAAGAAATAAAAAAAGGGAATAAATCCCTTTAAATATAATCGTCAATTGTCATTAGTCTTTCATCTATTTCTTTAAGACTAGGTCTTGGTTTAACCTCAACTTTTTCAATATTAACATTTTTATTATCGTTCTTTTTAATTAATGATGCTACTAAATAAGCATTATTAATCTTTTTCTTAGTAATACTATTACCTGTTGAATACCTATCAGCAATAGATAATTCTGTTAATTTTATATCAACGATTTCATCAGTAATGATTCCAATATGTTCTCGTGAATCAACTCCAAATGTTTTAACAACTTTATATGGATTTGATTTAATATCACGAACAAGCATAAGTCCACGTCTAGCTCTACTACTCTTTTCAAATTCAGATAGTTTAACACGCTTACCATTACCTCTATCTAGAATAATTGATAAGTAATCAAGTCCATCAAAATTATTAATAGATACTACATAATCGTCTTTAAGGTTAATACCTTTAACACCACTTGCTTTAAGACCTACAATTGGTACTTCATTAATATCATACCATAAACCATATCCATTATTAGTTGCCATAAAGATATTATTAGCACTAGATATAAAGACATCTACTACACTATCATTATCTTTTAATTTCATACAACCAACTGGTTTATTATATCGAAGTAATTTAAATTCTTTTAGACTTGTACGTTTAACCATACCTAATTTTGTTGCAAACATGATATCTACCGGATCATCAAAGTTAGTTACCTTAACACATGATATAACTTCTTCATTACCTTCTAGTTTAACTAAATTACTTATGTGTTTACCTAGTTCTTTCCATTTTAATTCTGGTATTTGATAAACTGGTACATAAATAAAGTTACCACGATTAGTAAATAAAAGTACTGTATCAAGAGTATTAAGCTCATAAAAACCTAATACATAATCATTATCTTTTAATAGTGGTTCTTCATCTTCCTTATAGCTTCTTTTACTTACACGTTTAACATAACCATCTTTTGTAATTACTACAATTACATCTTCTCTTGGAATCATATCTTCTTCATTAATAGATATTTCCATAACTTCATCTTTAATTTCTGTTTTACGAGGAGTAGCATATTCTTGTTTAATCTTTTTAAGTTCATTTTTCATAACGCCTTTTAATTTTTCAGGATCAGCAAGAATAGCTTCTAAGCCTGCAATAACAAGTTTTAAGTTTTCAAACTCTTCTTTTAATTCAACGATATCTTGATTAGTAAGTCGATATAATTGTAACATTACAATATACTCTGATTGACGTTCAGTAAATCCATATTTATTAGATAAATTTACTTTGGCATCTGCTTTATTTTTACTCTTACGGATAGTTGCAATAATCTCATCAAGAATACTAATTGCTTTTATTAAACCTTCTACAATATGCATACGTTCTTTTGCAAAGTTAAGATCATACTCTGTTCTTTTTGTTATTACTTCTTTTTGGAATGCTATATAAGCATCTAATATTTGAAGAATACCCAAAGTCATTGGACGTTTATTAACTATTGCGACCATATTATAGTTATATGATATTTGCATATCACTATTTTTATATAAATAATTTAAGATTAATTCTTTATTAGCACCCTTTTTTAAATCAATAACGATTCTAACTGGATCACGTCTATCTGATTCATCACGTACTTCAACAATTCCATCTAATTTCTTTTCCATAGATAAATCTGCTATACGATGAACAAGCATTGCTTTATTAACATCAAAAGGTATTTCTGTGATTACAATTTGTTCATTACCTTTATTCTTAACAAATTCTGATTTAGCACGAACAATTACTTTTCCACGACCAGTTTGAAAAGCATCAATAATTCCTTTTTTTCCTTCAACAATTCCTCCTGTAGGAAAATCAGGTCCTTTTATTATTTCTAAAATTGTATCTAGTCTACAATTAGGACTATCAATTCTTTTAATTGTAGCATCACATACTTCACCTAAATTATGAGGTGGTATATTAGTTGCATATCCTGCTGAGATACCATTAGCACCATTAACAAGTAAATTAGGGAATTTAGCAGGTAAAACCGTTGGTTCTGATACTGTATCATCAAAGTTTGGAGCCCAAGTAACAGTTTGTTTACCAATATCTTTTAATAGTTCATTAGATATTTTAGATAGTCTTGCTTCAGTGTAACGCATAGCAGCAGCACCATCGCCATCCATTGAACCATTATTACCTTGCATTTCAATATATGGCGTAGATTGTTTCCACCATTGACTCATACGAACCATAGCATCATATATTGAACTATCACCATGCGGATGGAAATTACCCATAATGAAACCTACTGTTTTAGCACTCTTTCTTGTTGGTTTTTCATAAGTATTACCATCTTTATACATTCCGTATAATATACGTCTTTGAACTGGTTTTAACCCGTCCCTAACATCAGGAATAGCACGATCTTGAATAATTGCTTTAGCGTAACGTGCGAATCTATCACCCATTACATCTTCTAAAGATGTATCTATAACTCTTAATAATTCACTCATATTATGCACCTATCTGGTAATTGTCTTCCAATGTAAATACTACATTTTCGTCAATCCATTCCTTTCTAGGTTCAACTTTATCACCCA
>JAEEGL016309632.1_pt1 | contig 16304 bp, 11 predicted proteins | sample 9134231 | NCBI WGS metagenome assembly JAEEGL01 (sample SAMN16246548, study PRJNA631951) | gut metagenome | biome: gut microbiome; feature: rumen; material: fiber-attached | host: Bos | place: Iran: Karaj | collected 2018-10
AGTTCGAAGCCCTCGCGGCGCATGGTCTCGATGAGCACCGACAGGTGCAGCACGCCGCGTCCGTAGACCACGAAGGAGTCGGCCGACAGGCCCGGCTTCACCCGCAGGGCAAGGTTCTTCTCGAGTTCTTTCTCGAGGCGTTCCTTGAGGTGACGCGAGGTCACGAACTTGCCGTCCTTGCCGAAGAAGGGCGAATTGTTGATGGTGAAGAGCATGCTCATGGTGGGCTCGTCCACCGCGATGGGCGGAAGCGCCTCGGGGTTCTCGAAGTCGGCGATGGTGTCGCCGATCTCGAATCCGTCGATGCCCACCACGGCGCAGATGTCGCCGCAGCGCACTTCCTCCACCGCCGTCTTCCCCAGGCCGTCGAAGACCATCAGCTGCTTAATCTTCTGCTTCTGAACCACGTCGTAGCGCTTGCAGAGCGAAACCTGCTGGCTGCTGCGCAAACTGCCGCGCGTGATCTTGCCAACAGCGATACGCCCCACGTAGGGCGAGTACTCCAACGAGGAGATGAGCATCTGCGGCGTTCCCTCCACCACGGCGGGTGCGGGGATCTCTTCCAGGATGGTATCAAGCAGCGGAGTGATGTCACTGCCGGGTTTGCGCCAGTCGAGCGACATCCAGCCCTGCTTGGCCGAACCGAACACGGTCTTGAAGTCGAGCTGCTCCTCGCTGGCGTCGAGGTTGAACATGAGGTCGAACACCTCTTCCTGCACCTCGTCGGGACGACAGTTGGGTTTGTCTACCTTATTGATGACGACGATGGGCTTCTTGCCCATCTGCAGCGCTTTCTGCAGCACGAAACGCGTCTGGGGCATACAACCCTCGAACGCGTCTACGAGCAGCAGCACGCCGTCGGCCATATTGAGCACGCGCTCCACTTCCCCGCCGAAATCGCTGTGGCCCGGCGTGTCGATGATATTGATCTTCACACCCTTGTAGGTCACCGACACGTTCTTGGCCAGGATGGTGATGCCGCGTTCCCGTTCCAGGTCATTGCTGTCGAGAATGAGCTGACCCAGATTCTCGGGCTGGCGCACCAGGTTGGCCTGATAGATCATCCGGTCCACCATGGTGGTCTTGCCGTGGTCGACGTGCGCGATGAGCGCGATATTTCTGATTTCCTGCATAAAAACGGCTACTGACTAATCTTGCAAAAGTAGTCATTTTCGCGCAGATATGAAACACGGGGGCAACAAAAAAGGGCCGGCCAGAAGGCCAGCCCTGTGGATTTTCATCCGAGTCGCAGCTTACTGCTTCTCGATGATGCAAGCACGGTTGAGTTCCGGGGTATCGAAGATGTCGTTGCCACCGTTGGCCTTGACCGTGAACTGGCTGGCATCGAGACCGTACTTCTCGGTGAGAAGCTTGTAGATGTAGTCGGCGCGCTGCTCGGAGAGCTGCTGGTTGCGCTTCTTGCTACCGGTCTTGCTGTCGGCGTTACCGGAAAGGGTGAACTTCACGTTCTTGCCCTGGCTGATGATGTTCTTCACAGCGTACTCGACGTGGGCCTGCTCCTTGGCGGTGAGCTTAGCCTTGCCAATCTCGAAGTAAGCGATGATGGGCTCGTTGAGGAGGTTGTTGAAGATGTCACCGTTGTCCTTACCGGCCTTGGCGAGCTCGTCCTTGAGCTGCTGGTTCTCAGCGGCGAGGGCGGCGTTCTTGTCGGCGAGGGACTTCTTGGCGGCGTTGGCTTTGTCCTTCGCGGCCTGGGCGGCGTTGGCGGCAGCCTCAGCGGCGGCGACGGCGGCGGCATAGCCGGCCACGGTCGTAGCCTTGCGGGTCCAGTTGCTCTTGCCGAGGTTGAAGTTCAGACCGGCAATGGCGGAGAACATGAAGGAGTGTCCGGCGGCGGGATCGGGATAAATCGCAGCACCCACACCGGTCAGACGGAGGTCGACGAGGAGGTCGATCACGCTACCCATGCGGAACTTGTTGATGATACCGGCGCCAGCGGCGAAACCGTTATCGAAGCGGGTCCAGGTCCAACCAGCGTGCAGATAGGGGATGAGGTTGTAGAACCTCTTCTCCTTGTAGCCCCAGAACTGGTTCGACCAGTTCCAGAGGAGGTCACCGTGCGCATAGTTGTAGGAGAAATCGGTGTCGTAGATCTTGCCGGCAAGGCCCTGCCAGCCGAAACGGGCACCGAAGCACGGTTCAAACCACTTGGTAGCGGTCACGTCGATAGCCGGGAAAGCGAGTCCGCGGCCAACGGCCTGATCCTTCTTGAGAAGACCGCTGATGACGTTGTCGAGGGCAATGTCAATACCCACACCAGCGCCAAGCGACCAGTTGTCCCAGAAAGCATTGGTCTCATACGGACCCTTCTGGATGTTGCCCTGCGCATCGCGGTTGGTTTCCTGCGCGAAAGCGGAGAAGCTCACGAGAAGCGCAGCGGCAAAGACAATAATTTTTTTCATAATACGTATTAATTTAGTTAACTAAAGTTTTTTCCTTTTTGTTAAAACACTAGTTCCAACGGGCAAAGATAGGCTTTTTTTTTGACTCGCCAAAAGATTTCAATAAAAAAATCACACACTAATCGAATCCGAAACGGGTTCGGAAGCGTTCCAACCCGGCCGGACCGGGCCCGAACACCTCGGGCTGCTCCACGGTCTGACCCTCAATCTCGGCAAGGTTGTCGTCGTGTATGCGGTCGAGCCGGTCGGGATACTTATAGATAAGATCGGAGGTGGGCCGGCCGTGGTAGCGGCAGAGCGGAGCGCCGCCGGTCTCCCAGGTATTATCCTCCATGGTGAGCGAGGCGTACCATGCGTTGAAGAGGCGCATACCGCAGTTTTCGCTCGCACCGAAGTAATTGCCTTTCACCACGAAACGCGCCGTTTGGGCCGTAGTGTCGTAGAACATGAGATGCGCCGCATTGGGGTTCCAGCGCTGGCGGTGACCCCAGCCCTTGCCCGCGTCGCGGCATATATTATTAATAAAGGAGATGTCCTCGGTCCGGGCCCCGTCGCCCTGCTGCCAGTACTCGTAGGAGTATTCGCAGTTCCAGATCTCGTTGCCCCGGTAGACGATATCCTTCTGCACCACCCCCGGTTCGTTCGACTGGTTCGTAAGCCCGGCGTCCCAGCATTCCCAGATGCGGCAGCCCTCCACCACGATATGCTCCGCCGCACTCCAGAACTCGATGCCGTTGCCGTAGCGCACGCCGCGACCCCCGTCGTCGACATAGAGGGTGCTCCCCCCGATCCAACAGATATCGCAGTCCTTCACCACGATGTCCCGCACACCGGAGCCGCCGATCCCGTGGGCCCCGCCATAGCGAAGCCAGAGGCCCTCGTAACAGACGTCGTGGCAGCCGTCCTCGTTGATGACATGGCGTTTCTCGCCCAGCTCGATGGAGGGGAAGCGGAGGGCGGGATTCACCCCACTCACCAAGTAGACGGCTCCCTCGTCGCGCAGCCAGCAGAAATGCAGGTCGCGCCCGCCGAGCTGCTCCGGCCGGTCTACCTTGAAGGCGCAGCCGTCGGCCCCGTGGTTGAAGATGATGCCTGAGAGTTCATCGTGCGAGGCGCGCACGCATTTCCAGAGCCCGTCCCCCGCCGGCGTCCAGTCCGCCGGATCGCTTGCATCATAGGAAGGTTCGATAACGGGCTTCTCCCCCGTCCCGTAACGTCCGTAAAGGATGGGGGCGCCGGGGCGGCCGGAAAGCGGCACGAGCGAGCCGCGGAACACGTCGCCCGAACGGAAAAGGACCGTATCGCCGAAGCCGAGATCCGCTTCATTCACCCGCTCCAGGGAGCGCCAGGCCGAGCCGGGCGTACGCCCGTCGGCCGCATCGTCCCCGTCGGAGGCGACATAAAAGCAGCGGAAGCCGTCCGTCCGGTTTTCCTCGCGGATGAGCTGGCGCCAGGCGGAGGGAGTTCTTACATCCCAGCCTTCTTTGAGGGCGCGGGCGATTACGGCCTCTTCCTCGCCGGGTCGCACATCCACGATCCGGACCGATGCGGGCAGGTCCACACGCTCCAGCAGCTCATTGTTCTTCCAGAGGATTCTGGCGAGGAGCGCTTTCATCTCAGGACTGTCGTCGGGACGAAGGGTCCGCTCCATCGCAAAGGGAACGGCAGCCTCCACAAAGTGGTCTACGGCCAGGCTGGTGGCTTCGAACTCGCCCTCGGCGAGACGGATGACCACCCGCTCGCCCGCCCGCGGCGCGCAGCCGGCGAGCAGCAGGGCAAGGCTCAGGAACAGGAGCGTACGTTTCATTCTTTTACCAGTTCTTTCTGGATGGTTTCCAGCGATTTACCCTTTGTCTCCGGCATCCATAGGGCAAACAGGAACGAGAGCCCGGCAATGACGGCGAAGAAGCTGAAGATATACTGTCCGCCGATGGACAGGCAGAGCGGGAAGAACCAGGTGAGCAGGGCCGACCAGACCCAGTGCGTCATGCTGCCGAAGACCTGTCCCTCCGCACGGACGCTATTGGGGAACACCTCCGCGATGATGACCCAGATGGTCGCCCCCAATGACAGGGCAAAGAATGCGATGTAGGCGCAGATGCAGATGAGCAGATAGTAACCCTGGAAAGCCTCCAGATAGAAGCCGCGGGCTACCAGGGCCTGCGCTACCACCATACCCACGGCGCCGATGGCCAGCAGGGTCTTGCGGCCCAGCTTGTCGATGAGCACCATACCCAGGATGGTGAAAGTAAGGTTGGTGAGCCCTACGATGACGGACTGCAGCATGGCGCCGTCACGGAACACACCCGAGAGCTCGAACAGGCGCGGAGCGTAATAGAGGATGGCGTTGATGCCCGAAAGCTGGTTGAAGGTGGCGAGCAGCAGCGCGATGAGCACGGGCTTGCGGAATTTCCGCTGGAAGAGCCGCTCCTTCTTCGTTCCGGATGCCGAAGCGAACGAGGCGCGGATGGCCTCCATCTCGCCGGGGATGTCGGCCTCGCCGGTGCGGGCGAACACGCCCTCCGCCTCCGGGTCACGCCCCTGCGAAACCAGCCAGCGCGGGCTTTCCGGAACCGTGAACAGGAGCACGGCAAAGAGCAGCGCGGGCAGCGACTCCGCCCCGATCATCCACTGCCAGTCGTTCGGCACGCCGGCAATGAAGTAATTGGAGAAGTAGGCCAGAACGATACCCAGCACAATATTGAACTGGAAGAAGGCCACGAAGCGGCCCCGCCAGGCGGCCGGGGAGATTTCGGCGATGTACATAGGACCGATCACCGAAGAGGCGCCCACCGCCAGTCCACCGATGAAACGGAAGAACATAAAGGAGTACCAGTTCACGATCCAGGCGCTGCCCACGGCCGAAATCAGGTACAGCAGGGCAATGACCTGCAGGGAACGCAAGCGGCCGAAACGCTTGGCGGGCCGGCCGCAGAACAGGGCGCCCAGGATGGTTCCGATAAGCGCCGTAGCCATGGTGAAGCCGTGCGCAAAATCGGACAGGCCGTAGATTTTCTGGATGGCGCCTTCCGCACCGGAGATGACGGCCGTATCGAATCCGAAGAGCAGGCCGCCCAGGGACGCCACGAAGGCAATCCAGAACATGTAAGGGGTAAGAGTCCTTTTCATGGGGTATCAGAGTTTGTATTTGATTCGGTTGATGATATGGTCCTGGTAACACTCGTCGAGTTCCACGAAGTAGCCGCTCCAGCCCCACACGCGGACGATCAGGTTGCGGTGCAGTTCGGGATGGGCCTTGGCGTCGAGGAGCGTCTCCTTGTCGAGCGTATTGAGCTGCAGCTGGTGACCGCCCCGCCGCACGAAGAAACGGATGAGTTCGGCGAGCTTGGAAACGCTTTCATCGTTGCGGAAGATGCTGTCGTCGAGTTCGATGGTGAGCGGGCCGCCGTTGATGGCATCCTGCAGGTGCTGCTTGCTGAACGAGCGCATCACCGATACGGGCCCCCGCTGCCGCAGGAACATGCTCGGGGTGAAATTGGCGGGAATCACCTCGCCCGCATGGCGTCCGTCCGGCGTGGCGGGCAGGTCTTTCGCGTGGAAGATATAATACATGGCCGTACCGGTACCGGCGCGCCAGATCCCGCCCCTTTCGTTGCGCAGTCCCTTCAGCCCTTCCGCGAAGGAATCCAGCAGGGCGGTGCCCACGGCATCCACCGCGTCGTCGTCCAATCCCATCTTGGGGCCGTCGAAACGCAGTTTTTCATAGAGGTCGGGCCGGGCCTTGAAGTCGTCGGCGAGGGCCGAGCACAGTTCCTCCGCCCCGATGCTCTTGTCTTCATAGACATATTTGCGCACGGCCGCGAGCGAGTCGGCCGCCGTGGAAAGGCCCGTTCCGTGCACCCCATAATTATTGTATACCCCGCCCAGGGAAATATCCCGGGCCCGTTCGATGCATCCGCCCATAAGCACCGACATGAAGGGCGCCGGCACGATGTACAGGCGGTCGTGGGCGGAGGCGATACGGCGGCACTCCGCCTTGATGCGCCCGTCCACCCAGGCCCAGAGGGCGTCGTAGTCGGGGAAATCGGGCAGATGCCCCATCGCCTCGCTCACGATGCCCGCAAAGGAAAGGGCGTCGATGTTGGGAATCTCCATTCCGTTTTTGGGGATGATGAATTCCCAGCAGGCTGCCACCACGTAGTTGCGGGCATCTTCGGGTGCGTAGCCCAAGCTGATGAGCCCGGGCACCACCACGTCGTCATTGTCATACTGCGGGAAGCCCAGGCCGCGTTTGGTAAGCCGCGCGCCCTGTTCGAAAACGTCAAGCGGCGTGTCCTTGTCGACGCGCAGGTTGATCTTCGGGTCGATCAGGTTCAGGTCGTAACTGGCCTCCAGGCAGATGCGCGACACTTCGTTGAAGAGATAGCGCCCGTCGGCATCGCGGCCGGCAAGGACGATGCTCTGCCCGTTGTCGCCCTGCTGCATCCCCACATAGAGGTCGCTGTCCTTGTTGCAGGTGAGGAAGAACTCGGTAATCAGTTCGGCGGCCCAGTCCCGGTCCAGACGGCCCGCGCGGAGGTCGGCCTCATAGAAGGGATAGATATATTGGTCGAATCGACCCAGGGTGTTGTGGTAGCAGTCGCTCTCCCAGAGCGTAAAATGAACCATCCGGAGCAGTTGGAGCGCCTGGTGCAGGGTCTGCGGCGCTTCGCTGCGGATGACGCGCAACACCTCCGCTACCTCGTCCAGACCGTTCGCACGGGCACAGTCTTCGTAACGGGCGATGAAGCCCTGCAGGGCGGCAATGCAGTCGTCGGCCGCCTTCAGGAAACGCCGTCCGTCCTCATCGAGACCGGGGTCCTCCAGACGCGCGGCGATTTGGGCGCGGCGCGCTCCGAGTCCGTCACGCAGGATTCCCTCGTAATCGGCCGAGATATTCGATACGGTGCCCCGCTCATGCAGGGTATGGGCCGCCTTGATTTCCGCCCATTCCGCATCGGTGAAGACCGAGGGAATGCGGCTGATGGTACGGGTCGCCACGATCCTTTCCCCTTCCAGAATGACGGGCTGTTCCGCCGCAAGCAGGGCCTCCAGCATCCGGGCACTCCGCTCCACGTCGGGCAGACACTCGGCAGCAAAACGGGCGCTCAAACCATCGAGCCCCAGTTCCTCGGGCGTACGCCGGAAACGGTGGTGGCCCCCGCCGCGCAGGAAAGCGCGGAGTTTCTCTATCCTTTCTGTCATAATATCAATAGTTTCATTCCTTTTTCCGTAAAACAGTCGTGCACCTGCGGCAGAGCTTCCGTATCGAAACCGGGCCGGTAATCCAGGCCCAGCATGGGATATTTGGCGCCGGCCGTCTTGTGGTAGCGCAGCAGTTCCACCCGCTGCAAGGACGGGGCATCCTCCAGCAGGGACGCCGTAGCCCGCATATTCTCCACGCTGTCATTGACCCCCGGAATCAGGGGCACACGGGCCACGAACGGGGTGCCGCAGGCTTTGAGCGCAGCGAGATTCCTGAGGATGAGCGCGTTGTCCACTCCGGTCCAGCGCCGGTGCAGGCCGGGATCGGCCAGTTTGATGTCGAACAGGATCAGGCCGGCCGCCTCCGCCACCTGGCGGAACAGGGGTTCCGGCGCATGGCCGCAGGTCTCCACGGCCGTGTGGACATCCTGCAGCAGCGCCATCGTCTCCAGCAGGAACGCGCCCTGCGTCAGGGGTTCTCCGCCCGTAAAGGTCACGCCGCCTCCGCTTTGCGCAAAGAGGTCACGGTCGCGCAGCAGCCGTGCGGCCAGATCGGAGGCCTCCATCTCAAAACCACAGGTTTCCGTGCGCTCCTTTTTCCGCATCGGCTGAGGCTCCGGTAGCCAGCCCTCCGGGTTGTGGCACCAGGCGCAGCGCAGCGGACAGCCCTTCAGGAATACCGTCGTGCGGATACCCGGACCGTCGCTGAGCGCAAATTCCTCTATGGAAAACAGGAGGCCTTTGCTCATATCACTTCAATGTCGGCCGAGGCGATCCAGCCCTGACGGCCGTCGGAGAGTTCGATGTCAGACCAGTTTTCCACCTGGTCAAGCAGCTTCACCTTCGTGCCCTCGTGGAGCACGAAAAGCAGGGTTGCGTCGCCGCCGGGCGCGCTTTTCACCGAGGTCACGGGCTTCATGACCACCGCCTCGCCCGCACGCAGGAAATCGCGCCGCTGCCAGAGCGAGAACGACAGGCAGCCGATGGAGAGCAGGAGCAACACGATGCCCAGGAAGAAACCGGTCTTGCGGACCCGCGACCTCCGCCCCAGCAGGAACAGGAGCGCCATGGCCAGAGCCGCGCAGAACAGGATCAGGAAGAGCACGGCCCAGGCGTCCGAGCCGAGCCACCAGCCCAGGCGGCGCATCCACGTTTTCAGGAAAAACTCCGGCACGGAGTCGATGCGGTCCTGCACACGGGCCGAGGCAAGGGCGAGGTTGAAGCGGGCGTCGCGGTCGGAGGGGTCGAGTTTGAGCGCACGCTCATAGCAGAGCACGGCACGGCCCGTCTCCCCGGCTTTGAACCAGGCGTCCCCCAGATTGCAATAGAGTTCGGGCGAGACGAGGCCCAGGTCGAGCACGGCCGTCCAGTCGCGGGCCGCATCTTCCCAGCGGCCGTCGGCATAGGCCTGCACGCCGGCCGTCCAGAGCGAATCGGGGTAATCGGCCCGCTGCGCCCAAAGCCCGGGGGCGGGCAGAAGCAGCAGGAGCAGCAGGGCGAGCGGTGCCGCCGAGCCGCGTTTGGGACTGTGTTTCATCTGTTCGTCGATGTCTGAAATGACCTGCACCGCCTGCTCATAGTGGCCGCGCATGCCGTCCGTGTCGGACGAAGGCGCATAACGGGCGTAAGCGCAGGCGTCGAGCAGTTCCGTGAAGGCCTTGCAGGCCGTTTCGTCCACCCCCGCGCCGGACAGGCGGCTGGCAAAGGTTTCGGGATCCCAGTCCGAAACCGGAAGGGCGAATTTATCGGAAACGAAGCCCAGCAGGGCCTTGTGCAGCGCCTCATAGAAAGCTCCCGGAAGGGCTTTTTCCATGTAGTCCTGCGCATCGGATAGGCGGCGGCGGGCCATGCGCGTGGCGCCACGGCGGCGCGTTCCCACCAGGTCGACCCGACGGCGGGAGCGGCGGCGGAACAGCAGATAGAGGCCGGCGGCCAGAAGAGGCAGCAGCAGGGTCAGGGTCCAGAAGAGCGGCGTACCCACGAAGAAACGGCCCGGCTCCCTGAGTCTGGGCAGGCGAGTCCGGATGTAACGGATGTCGCTCCCCAGGTCACGCACGTCGGAGCGCGACGGTGCCACAGAGAGTTGCCCGCCGGCAGGGGCCGCTCCGGTCTGTTCCCCGCTCCGTTCCACCCGGATGGGCAGTTCCTGCGAGCGCAAGGTCACATAGCGGCCCGAAGAAACGTCGTAGTAGCTGTATTCCACGGGGCCGATCACGAATTCTCCGGCACTGCGCGGAATGAAGGGATATTCGAACTGCTTGCCGCCCTTGAGGTCGGAAGACTTCACGTCGTAGACTTCGAAATCGGGCGGGAAAGCAATTTTGGGTGCTTCCAGCAGGGAGACGTTACCCGTTCCGGACACGGTGACGCGCAGCGACGCGGCGTCATGGGTGCGCAGCGAATCGCGGGTGAGCGCCGCTTCCAGGCGGTAACTGCCCACCCCGCCCCCGAACGAAGCCGGAGCGCCCGCAGGAAGGGGCGACACCTGAAGCGTCTGGGCCGCTGTGGACACGCGTTTGCGCACAGTGCGGATGTCATCCTGGAAGAAACTGTCGAAAATGCTGTTGCCCGAGGAGCGGGTGCGCACATTTACCAGACATACGATTTCGGCAGGATCGATCTGAAGGGCGCCCGACTGCTGCGGGATGAGGGTCCAGCTGCGCAGCACAGCCGTGTTGTAGATCATCTCACCCAGGTTTTCCCGGCGGAATTCGATATTGCTGGGCGCCTGCAATTCCTGGCTCCAGAAACCCTTGAACGAAGGGAAACGGGCATCCTCAAAACCCGAGATGTTCACCCGCTGATAGAGTTTGAGCGTGGCCGTGACCGGTTCGCCCACCACCACGCGGGTTTTGCTGAGCAGCAGGCGCAGGAAGAGGTCTTCACCCGCCACCTGGCCGGCCTGACGCTCCTGCCGCGGCGCGGAGTCCGCATCCGCCTGTCCGGAACCCGCCGCCGGGGCGCCCTGACGTCCGTCGGACACCACTTCCACCACGGCCTGGCGCGAGACGATGGTCTTGCCTCCCACCGTAGCGCTGGCCGAGGGCAGCGTAAACTTGCCCGTCCCGCGCGGGAGGAGCACATAGGTATAGGTAGTCTGCGACGAGCGGGTGCGTTTCCCGCCCACAATGCTGATGGAGGTAGAAGTCCCCTTCTGCGGTCCCCAGACCAGACGGAAGTCTTCGCCCGGGCTCCATTCGAAGGCCGAAGGCGCCTTCTCCCCTTCGATGACGAAGGTCAGGTTGAACTGCTCGTCGGCGGCCACGAGGTTGGGTACCTCCACGCGGATGGACTGCTGCGCGCGGAGCGGGGCCGCCGTCAGCACGGCCGCAAGGGCCAGGATGAGCGCGATATACTTTTTCATACTACCAATTCTTCTCTTTCTGCCGCGACTGGAGCAGGGCCGCCTTTTCCTTCTTCACCTTGTCCTGGGTCTCCTTTTCCTTGGCCTGGATGGCCCGCAGCATCTGCTGCTCCTGCTGGCGCGACAGCTGCCGGTTGCCCTGCTGCTGCCCCGAATCCTGATTCTGATCCTGGTTTTGATCCTGCTGGTCGGACTGATTCTGCTGGTCCTGGTTCTGGTTTTGATCTGGATTCTGATCTTGATTCTGATCTTGATTCTGATCTTGATTCTGATCTTGATTCTGATCTTGATTCTGCTGGTTCTGATCCTGGTTCTGATCCTGACCGCCGCCACCGCCTCCGCCCTGGCGCTGCATCATGAGCTTGGCGTAGATGTAGTTCTCCTTCGCGTCCATATCGTCGGGCGTGAGGAGCAGGGCCTGTTTGAAGGCATCGGCCGCCGCGGCATAGTCTTTTTTCTGGAGGGCCACGTCGCCCCGGTTGTAATGCCAGGCGGCAGCATGCGGTCCGGCAGGCGCTGTCTCCTTCACGGCATCGAGCGCCTTCTGCGCACCTTCCCAGTCCTGCTGACGGTAGAGCGACGAAGCCAGATCGTACTGTCCCGCTACGGAAGTGGAGTCCTTGAGCACGGCGCGCCGGTAATCGATCTCCGCCTCCTTGTAGCGCTCACGGGCAAACTTCCGGTTGCCGGCACGCACCTCGCGCCGGTCCGCCTGGGCCAGGGCGGAAGGTGACAGGGCCGCCAGAAGCAGCAGGAAGCTCAGACACTTTCTCATCATTCGAACAACCTCCTCTTGTGCCGCCGCTCACCCACCAGCGTCTCCAGTACGAGCAGGGCCAGCGCCACGGCAAAGAAATACATATACTGTTCGTCGTAGGCCTCGAAGACCACCGACTTGAAATGCTCGGCTTCGAGCCGGCGCAGGTCGGACAGGATGGGGTTGAGCCCGAATTCCTCGTTCCCCGCCAGCACATAGGCGCCTCCTCCGGCCTCGGCCACGCGCCGCAGCGTCCCTTCGTCGAGCCGGGTCACCACGATCTCGCCCGAGGAGTCCTTGAGGAGCTCCCCGTTCATGGGAATGGGCTGTCCCTGGGCGGAACCCACCCCGATCGTATAGACGCGGATCCCCGCTTCGGCGGCCTGCCGGGCGGCCTCCACCGGGTCGTCCTCGTGGTTCTCCCCGTCGGTGATCACCACGATGGCGCGGCTCTTTTCGCTCTGGCTGCTGAACCCGCGCGCGGCGGTGCGGATGGCATCGCCGATGGCCGTCCCCTGCACGGGCACCGACTCGGTATCGATGCTCGAAAGGAACATCTTGGCCGACACGTAGTCGGTGGTGATGGGCAGCTGCACGAAGGAGGAGCCGGCAAAGACGATGAGTCCGATACGGTCATCCTGCAGACGGTCGACCAGACGGGAGATGGCCAGTTTGGCGCGCTCCAGCCGGTTGGGCGAGTAGTCGCGGGCGAGCATCGAGTTGGACACGTCGAGACAGATCATCACCTCGGCGCCCCGGGTTTCGCGTTCCTTGAGCTTGGCGCCGATCTGCGGCCGGGCGAGGCCCAGCACGAAAAACAGGAAGGCCAGGTCGAAAAGGACCAGGCGCACCCAGCCCTTGGCCCCCGAATACGAGGGCATGAGCGAACGCACCAGGGCCGGATCGCCGAAACGCTGCACGCGCAGGCGCCGCATATACCGCACCAGCGCATACACCAGGGGCATCAGGGGTACGAGCAGCAAAAGCAGCAGCCAGGCGCTATGGGCAAAAACCAGCATCAGGGCATCCTCCTTATCACTATGGCCAGCAGCATCTCGAGCAGCAGGCAGATCAGGGCCACGAGTCCGTAACGCCCGAACAGTTCCTTATAGACGGGGAAGCTGTCCACGGTGGTGCGAATCTTCTCCATCTTGTTGATTTCCGAATAGATTTCGGAGAGTTTCGTATTGTCGGTGGCGCGGAAATAGCGGCCGCCGGTGGTCTCGGCGATGTTCTTCAGCAGCGCCTCGTCAATCTCCACGGGGATCTTGCGCAGTTCCACGCCCCAGGGGGTCATGACGGGATAGGGCGCTTCCCCGTTCGCGCCCACCCCGATGGTATAGACCCGCACGTCGTAGTCTTTGGCGATCTGGGCGGCGGTCTCGGGCGCGATCTCACCCGAGTTGTTCACGCCGTCGGTAAGCAGGATGACCACGCGGCTCTTGGCATCGGAATCCATCATCCGCGCCACGGCAGTGGCCAGGCCGTTCCCGATGGCCGTCCCGTCCTCGATGAGATCGGTCTGCACCTCCTTCATGAGGTTGATGAGGGTGGCCCGGTCGGTGGTGAGGGGGCACTGGGTGTAGCTCTCCCCCGCGAATACCACAATGCCCATGCGGTCGGAAGGCCGCTGGGCGATGAACTCGATGGCGATGTCCTTGGCCGCGCTGATGCGGTCGGGGTTGAAGTCGCGCGCCAGCATACTGGTCGACACGTCCATGGCGAGCACGATGTCGATGCCCTCGCTGTCCACCTTCTCCACCTCAGTGGTGGAACGCGGACGGGCGAGGGCCAGCACGATCATCACCAGCGCCACGGTCCGCAGCAGGAAAGGCAGGTGCCGCAGCACGGCGAGCACCCCCGTCCCCTTCTGGAGCCAGGGCGCGACCGTCGACACCCGCAGATGCGGACGGCGTCCCTTCCATTCGCTCCACAGGTAATGCAGTACCAGCAGGGCGGGAATGGCGAGCAGCCACAGGAGGAAGGGATACTCAAAGCTCATCTCCGGCAGGCCCCTCCTCAGGCTCTATGACGCAGGTCGACGAAACGAAACGGACGGCTACCGGAAGCACGGAGGCGTTCTCCCCGTCGTCGGCCACATGCTTGGCGAACTTCACGAAGTCGGCGCGTTCGAAAAGATCCTTCATATCACCGTAAAGCTCCTTTTCCACCCCTTCCACGTCCTTCAGGGCCGTAAAGAGCTCGGCCGTGGTCATCTCGGGGGCATCCATCCCGTAGCGTTCACCTATATATTCCTTCAGGGTGTCGGTGACCCCCGAATAGAACGTTTTCTGTTTGTCGGGCGCCCAGTATTTGCGGTCGCGCCAGTGTTCCAGACGGCGGAGCGCCACGATGTGGGCGGGTTCGCGCGGAGCCTGTTTTGCTTCGTCGCGGCGCCGCTCCAGCCAGCGGAGCAGCAGGAAAATGAGGACGGCCAGCAGCACGGCGCCGAGCAGCCAGGGCAGGACCTCCCGCGCCGTCAGCGGATAGCCGATCTGGCCCTTGATGTCGTGGGGTTTGAACGTGGCCGTATCGATGGGAATGGTCTTCACGTCCATGGTCTGGGGCGCGAAGAGCAGGGTATCGGACTTCCCGTCCACCGTCCGCAGCACCGGGATGGGCGGCAGGTGGTAGGTCCCCTCTTCGAAAGGAGCGATCACCACGTGGGCGCGGATGCTGCGCCAGGGCTGGCGGCGCCGCGCCTTGAGCGTATCGACCTGCCAGCCGCGCACGAGGGTGAGGGTGTCGCCCGAAATCTGTGAGAAATCGGGCAGGGCCAGCAGGGTGCCGGAGGCCACGCTGTCAAGCCGGAAACCGTACTCGAGCTGGTCGGCCACCAGGATGGAGTCGCGTTTCTGCAACGGTTGCAGGAAGGCTTCCCCGGCCGGGACGAAATCCAGCAGCGCGGCGAGCAGCAGGAGGGTCAGTTTCGTCATCATCTCTTTCCAAACAGGCCCATGAGGGCTTTTACATAATCCTGGTCGGTGGCAATCTCCACATGGTCCACGTGATAGCGGTTCAGGAGCCGCTGTTCCGTAGCCACCAGGTTCGCCTGCCAGCGGGCATAGGCGTCACGCACGGCCCTGCGGTCGGTATCCACCCAGGCCGAGCGGCCGGTTTCGCTGTCTTTGATGTGCACGAGTCCAACGGGCGGCAGACTCCGTTCGCGGGGGTCGGAGATCCGGATGACCGACAGGTCGTGCCGGCCCGCGGCCACCTTGAGCGCGTCTTCGTAGCGGGGATTGCCCGCCGCGTCGGTGTCAAGCAGGTCGCTAAGCAGAAAGGCGGTGCACTTTTTCTTGAGGGCGCCCGTGAGGAAACGCAGGGCCGCCCCGATATCGGTGCCGTCGGACTGCGGTTCCAGTTCGATGATCTCGCGGATGATGTGCAGCAGATGGCTGCGTCCCTTTCCCGGGGGGATGAACTTCTCCACGCGGTCGCTGAAGAAAAGGGCGCCTACCTTGTCGTTGTTGAGAATGGCGCTGAACGCGAGCACGGCCGCAATCTCGGCCACCAGTTCACGCTTGCTGCGCACCGCCGTGCCGAAAAGGCCCGAGCGGCTCACGTCGACCAGCAGCACCACGGTAAGTTCCCGCTCCTCCTCGAACACTTTCACATAGGGGGCGCGCAGGCGCGCGGTCACGTTCCAGTCCATATTGCGCACGTCGTCACCGTACTGGTACTCACGCACTTCGCTGAATGCCATACCGCGTCCCTTGAAGGCGGAATGGTATTCTCCCGCGAAGATCTGGTGCGAGAGGGCCTTGGTGCGGATCTCGATCTTCCGCACCTTCTTCAGCAAGTCGGCGGCGCTCCTTTCAGACATGGCACTACGGTACCACCACCGCGTTGATGACCTGGCTCACGATCTCGTCGCGCGTCACATTCTCGGCCTCGGCCTCGTAGGTGAGTCCGATACGGTGCCGGAGCACCTCGGGGCACACGGCGCGCACATCTTCCGGAATCACGTAGCCGCGCCGCTTGATGAAGGCATAGGCCTTGGCCGCCAGGCTCAGGGAGATGCTGGCACGCGGCGAAGCACCGTAGGAAATGAGGTCTTTGAGCTTGTCGAGGCCGCAGCTTTCGGGCTGACGGGTGGCGCAGACGATGTCCACGATGTAGCGTTCGATCTTCTCATCCATGTAGACCTCGCGCACCACGCTCCGGGCCCGGATGATATCTTCGGGCTTCACCACCGGATTGGGCTGGGGGAAGGAGCCGCCGTTGTGCATGCGCACGATCTGACGTTCCTCCTCCCGGGCCGGATAATCCACCACCACCTTGAGCATGAAACGGTCTACCTGCGCCTCGGGCAGCGGATAGGTTCCCTCCTGCTCGATGGGGTTCTGGGTGGCCAGCACGAGGAAGGGTTCGGGCAGGCGGTAAGTCTCGTCGCCCAGGGTCACCTGACGCTCCTGCATGGCTTCCAGCAGGGCCGACTGCACATTGGCAGGGCTTCGGTTGATTTCGTCGGCCAGTACGACATTGGCGAAGACAGGGCCTTTCTTGATCTGGAACTGTTCGCTCTTCTGGCTGTAGATCATCGTACCGATCA
>JAEEGL010010434.1_pt1 | contig 16303 bp, 13 predicted proteins | sample 9134231 | NCBI WGS metagenome assembly JAEEGL01 (sample SAMN16246548, study PRJNA631951) | gut metagenome | biome: gut microbiome; feature: rumen; material: fiber-attached | host: Bos | place: Iran: Karaj | collected 2018-10
AAAAACTAAATTTTTTTTTCTATTTACATACCACTAACAATTGCAACCATTAATAATTATTAGAAATGTTTTTTATATTTATTAAATAATCAAGTTCTCTTTGAGTTAATCTATAGTTGTTCATTTTATAAATATTATTTAATGATTCTAAAATTCTTATTACTAAAAATTTTTTTAAATAATCATTAATTTTATTATATTCACAAAATAAATTCATTTTGTTTATTATATGGTCATACCTTCTTAATTTAAATAATAAAACTTTATCGTTTGTTACTTTAATTTTAACTAATAAAATTAAAGTATTATCAAAAACCTTTGAATTAGCAAAAGAATCATTTGAAGAAGATACATTAAATTTATTAAATTGATCATTTGGATTATTATAATTAGGTATTCTTGAATGAAATTTATTTTTTAAATTAAAAACTCTAGCTTTAGAATTTAAATTATTATTTTCATTATTATTATTTTTAGAATTTTTTGATGAAATTGAATCTTCATGTAATAATATACTAGAACTCGATAAATTTTTTGATAAAATATTTGAATTTAATTCATTTTCATTTATACTTTTTTGACTTTGATATAATGTACTTTCATCAGTTAAATTATTATTTGATTCATTTTTTATTATTTTATTGTTTACATTTGATAAAATATTATCAAAAGATTGATTCCATACATGATTATTTTTTTTTATTAATTGATTTTTTATATATTTATTATCTTTTAGTGTTCGGGTTTTTTTAAAATAATTATTATTCTTTTTATATGATTTAAAATTTCCATATTTATTTAAATTTTGCTTAAAATTATATGTTTTATTAAAATAAGTTGAATATGAATTTAAATCACTTAAATATTTATTTGAAACTCCATCTCTTTTCATTATTATTAATTTTTATTTATTTTATATTAATAATTTTTTAAATATAAATAAGTAATCTTTTCACTTTTCAATACTGTAAATTTATAATATTAATTAAATGAATTATTAAATAATATAAAAAAAATATAAAATATTTGTTTGATTAGATTCAATTAATTAAAAAAGAAAAGAATTTAAATTAAACTCTATTTTTTAATTTTTATTCTGTTCAGAAAAAAGTTTTAAATTAATATTTATTTATTTTATCAAAATATTTAATTGAGAAAAAAAAAACAATATTTTAAATTAAAAAATGGGTTGTACTCAAGCAAATGAAACTCCAACTTTGATTTGTTTCTTTGAACAAGGAAATGAAGAACAGAAAGCTTATTGTATTAAATTGAAAGATAGTTTCCATCATGAAAAGACAATTAAATTTGAAGTTAAATCAGTTCCTCAAGTTAATTTTAGCATTAAATTTAAAGTTAATGGAAAACTCCATGAAATTCAAAATACTTTTGATAATAGTGAAGGTGCTATGCAATCTACTTTACAAAAAGCCTATGATTTACTTAAATAAAAAATTTATTTTATAAATTGTTTATTTTCTTATTTTTCTTTTTAAAAAATCAATTTAAACTTTTGTTTATTAAAAAGATATTTATATACTATTTTTATTAACTTTTATTTTGTGTTTTACCTTTATTTATATGTTAATTATTTTTTTTTGCTTTTAATTCAATATATTTTTTTAAATATTGTAAAATCTTATTTTTAAATGAATAAAAAACAGAAAATTTTATAATTAATCATTCATTAAAATCTTTAAGATAAAAAATTATAAAATAAATAAGAGGTTCAAAAGAAATAAAAATTAATTATTAAAATATATATATTTTAAAATTTAATGATGTTAATATAAGTTGAAAAAATAATGAATTAAATAAAAACATATAATGTAAAAATGATAGAAGGACTTAAGGAATATAATTAAATTAATATTGGGAATTCTTAAACTGAACAAAATTTACTTTATAATAATAATTTTTATCTGTAGAAAAAAATAAAGTTGATTAAGTTATTCAATTAAGAATAATATGAAATTTTTTATTTGAACCTAAAAACAGATAATATTTAGGAAATAAAAAAGTTTTAAAATATTGATAATAAATTAAAAGATGGAAAAGGAGAAAAAGATAAGACTATAAAAAAGAAAAGATAAAAAAAATAATTTTATTTAATTTTTACTTTTTTTTTCTAATATTATCTTTTAATTATATATGAACTATAAAATTGATTTAATTAAAATAGATGTTAATTTATTTATCTTTTTTTATTTGTTTTTTTGAATTTTAATATTTTGAAAAATTAAAAAAATGAAAATATTAATTTAAAAAATTTTTTTTCATATTTGAATTTTTTTTCAATAATTAAAATTAAAAGTATTAAATAATATGTCAAATTAAAATAATGGGAGTAAATTGCACAATATGTATAAATTCTAAAATATCTCAATCAGCAATAACAGTTGATACAAAGCATTTTGAAACAAATTACACAAATCAAATAATAAGAATCCAAAGTACATTCCGTGGTCACATTTACCGTAAAAAATCTCCATCATCATCAATTATTCAAAAAGACCAAAATCAAAATCAATTTCAAAATAAAAGAACTCATTATATAATAACAAAAAATTCAAACATAACAGAAAGTCAAATGGAAACATTATTTCAAACATATCCTCCTTTAAATGACAAAATAGAATTAAAATTAATAAAAATTTTATTTCCAAACATAGGTGAATATTCAGGTGAATGGAATCCTGAAAAAAAAGAACGTCATGGAAGAGGAATTCAATTATGGAATGATAAATCAATTTATATTGGTTTATGGAAAAATGATAAAATAAATGGAAAAGGTAAATTAATTGATCCAATGGGTGATTATTATGAAGGTGATTTTTTAAATGATAATGCAGAAGGTTATGGAACTTATATTACAAAAGAAGGACCTTCATATGTTGGAATGTGGAAAAATAATAGACAAGATGGAAAAGGAAAAGAAATTTGGCCTGATAAAACAGAATATGAAGGTGATTATAAAAAAGGAGAAAAATGGGGAAAAGGGAAATTAAAATTAAATGATGGAAGTTATTATATTGGTGATTTTTATCATAATCAATTTCATGGTAAAGGAAAATATTTTTATTATGATAATAAAAGATATGAAGGTGAATGGAAAAATAATAAAATGGATGGTGAAGGTGAATTTTATTGGCCTGATGGGAAAGTTTATATTGGACATTATTTACAAGATGAAAAAAGTGGTTTTGGAGAAATGAGATGGCCTAATGGACAAATTTATAAAGGTTTATGGAAAAATGGGAAACAACATGGAGAAGGTGAAATGTTCTATCCTAAGGATAATGCTTGGAAAAAAGGATTTTGGAATGAAGGAAAAAGAGTTAGATGGAGTATTCATTCATAGTTTTTGGATTTTTTTTTTTTTTGTGATTTATTTATTTTACTGGTTTGTTTTTGGATTTTTTGAAAGAGGTTTTTATTTTTTTAATTTGATTTTTTATGTAATTTTAGGTATGATTATTGCTTTTTTTTTTTTTGGAATTATTTTTTGTTCATATTTGAATTTGTATTATAGAGTTGAAATTTTTTTTTTTCAATTTCAATTTATTTATGTATATTAAATATTCTATTTAATGGAAATTTGTAGTTTAAAAATATTTTTCTTGAATTTATTTGAATTTTAATCTTTCAAGTAATTAAATACTTTTAAATAATTAAAATAAATATTTGAAATAAAATAAAAATAATTTTTTTATTTTTAAATTTATATATCATAAATATTTTCAAATATTTAATTGCTATATTTTAATATTATAACATAATTTTACAAATATAAAATTACATCATATATCCAAAATATAAAAAAGCTCATATAATAATTTGAAAAAGTATAAAACCAGAAAAAGTACAAAATATAATTTAATATATAAAAATAATTAGACCATCCCAAAAATAAAAAAAAAATCAATATAAACATAATTTTTTTTTCCAATTTCAAAACATTTATAAATAAATTAATTAATGGGAAATTGTGTAAATGCATGTGAAAATATTATAAGAAAACAACGTGATTTAAATGTAGATACATTAACTAATGACAATTTTAAAAACATAACCTTAACCCAAAGAATGAGTAAACAACCATTTTACTCAACAATAATATATCTTCAACACCAAATAAAAAAATTTCTAAAAAAGCAAAAAAAAGCATTAAAAAAATGTGATGACACAACAACAAATTTAATATCAACAACAACACAAAGAAGAGATAATTCAGAAATAAAAGAAAATCAAAAATTAGTAACAAGTAGTAATAACAACAATACAAATAATTCAAATAACCAAAATTCAAACAATAATAATAATAATAACAACAATTCTTTTGTTTTAATACCATCAGTAAAAGCAGATTTAAAAGAATCATTAATTTTTTCAAATGATCCATTTTTAAAAGGAAAAAAAACAAATTCAAAAATAAGTTTAAATCCATCATTAAAAGATCCTCGTGATGGTCCATTTGATGACATAAGACATAAATTTCCAAAAATATTAGAAGATGAATCATCATATGAAGGTGAATGGAAAAATGGAAAAAGAGATGGTTTTGGTATATTATGTTGGAGAAATGTATCTAAATTTATGGGTGAATTTTCAGAAGATAAAGTTTTAGGTTTTGGTAAATTAATACATGAAGATGGTGATATTTACACTGGTTATTGGAGTGATTTTCAAGCACAAGGAGTTGGTTATTATAAAACAAAAAAAGATGCTTCATATGAAGGTTATTGGAAAAATGATAAACAAAGTGGTTTTGGTATTGAAAAATGGCCAAGTGGTTCTAATTATATTGGTGAATATGTTGAAGGAAGTAAAGAAGGTTATGGAATATTAAATTTTGAAGGTAATGGTGGATATGAAGGAGAATTTAAAGGAGGGAGTATTAATGGAATTGGGAGTTTTTATTTTAGAGATAATAGGAAATATGAAGGTGAATGGAAAAATAATAAAATGCATGGTCATGGAATTATTACTTGGCCTGATGGTAAATTTTATGAAGGAGAATTTTATGAAGATAAAAAAGAAGGTTTTGGAGTTTTTTATTCACATAAAAAAGTTTATATGGGACTTTGGAGAAATTCTCTTCTTGAAGGTTATATTATTATTATTGAAAATGGTAAAATGAAAAAACAATTTTGGGAAAATGGAAAAATTAGTAAAATGCTTCCTTTGGATACTAAAATTGTTTTTGAAAAGTATATTGATGAGATTTTGGAAAATAAAAATATTGGGATGAAAAAAATATAAATTTTTAAAATATATGGATTGTTATTATATATATATATTAAATACTTGAGATTGTAATTATAATATTTTTTTTTAAATTTGAAGTTTATTAAAAAAATATTTCAAATTTTTTCAATAAATATTATTTAATGATTTTAGATTTAAAAAATTTACGCTATTTTTCAATATTTAAAATTAAAAATCATTATATAACATCGTCATATTTGTCTAAACTCATATTGCTTAATAGAGAAATATTATTGTCTATTTCTTTTTTACATATTAAAGTAAAATCAATAATAATTAATTCATTAAAGAGAAGTTGACTGAAGAGTCCAGTTATAACTACAATAAAATCATCTAAAGATTGATAATTTATTTCAAAAAATAGTTTGATTATATAGGGAAATATATTATTTCCAGGGTCCAAATAATTAATTGTTAAATTGTTTATAAAAAAATACAATATAATTAAAACACTATTCAATATTGTATAAATTATATTTTCTTGATTAATTGTTAATTCAAAATACAAAAGTGTTTCAGAGCTTTTTATATTAAAAAAAAATATTTTAATTATTTCCAAAGTTAAAAATGATAGTGATTGAAATATACTCATGACACTCACATTTACATATTTAATATTCATATAATAATGAAATAAAACAGTTTCAAAACCATAAAAAATAAAGAAAATAAACATATAAATAATTTCATAATATTGATTATTTAAATATGAAAATAAAATAGAAAAAATAAAAAAGATTACACAAGAAAACCAATATCTTATATAGCATTTTTTTTTTAGATATTTTTTTGAATACAATAAAAAAATAATTAAGGAAAAACAAATATATTTTCCGTTTATTTTAACTTGAAACTTATATTTAAACACATAATAAGTTAATGGAGAGAATAATGAGATAAAATATAATAAGATTGCCATTTTTATTTTATTTATCAATTGAATTTCAGGTAAAAATATTTTGTTTACATCAATTTCACCAATAGGCTGTGAATCATCTTCTTTATAGGAATTTTCAATTAAAACCTTTTTTTCTTTTAATTTGATTTTATTAAAAATGAACCATAAAATACTTAATAATAAATATGAAAGTATTGTTGTTAAAATTGGATAATATGAATATGTAGTTTGAATATTTTTGTTCTTTAAATAGATTTCCATAACAGATATATTGATTGATTGAAGTAATATTAAAATATGTTCTTTTTTAATTGAGAAACACACAGATTTTATTATTGAACTAATTAAAAAACTACAACATTCAAAAATACACATTTAAATTATAATTGTTATATTTAAATTTATATTATATTTTAATTGTTTTATGAATATAAAACAATAAAAATATAATGTCTTCACATAATTCAAATATAAAGAAAAGGAATTTAAAATTAAAAAATATAACATTTCTGTCTCCAACAACTCAAAATAGATTAAACATGACAAATTTATTTTCCGAACCAAATAAAATAATAAAATCTAATAATAGTATTTCAAATGTTCAATTAACAAATAACTTTAATTTTAATTATAAAACAAGTCATTTAATAACAGATTTATATTCAAATAATTCATCAAAAAGACAAAAGAATTATTCACTTACATCAAAAAATACTCAAAGAAAAAATATAAATAATATACAAAATATAAATAAAAAAAATAATTATGTGAAAAAGTCAACTTCTAATTCACCAATGTTAAGTTTTTCACAATTTTCATCTAATTTAAATAGTGCAAATGGAAGCAAAAAAAATATTAAAATCAATCCTTCAAATTCTAAAAATTATTTAAGAAAAATTTCAAATTTAAAAAATTTAAGAAATAAAAGAAATGCATTAGAAAATGAATATTTCTCATGTAATAATTCAACGACAAATATAATAAAAAATTCAATAAATCATGCAAATAAAAATAATAAAAATCATAAGCATAATTTTTCAGTATCATCAGAACATATTTATAATCCCTTTTCTTGTTCTTCAATAAATAATATTAAAATATATTATAATCAATTATATAAAAGAGTAAATCAAAAAAATCCATCTAATATTAATATTATTAATAATATTCATAATAATAAAAAAAATAATAAAGCCAATAGTATTAATTCACAAGTTACTTCTACTCAAAGTTCTATAAATAAAAAAATAACAAAATCAATAAATTCTAATATAAGTAATGAAAATGAAATTAATACAATTAAAAATATTGAAACTCCTGAAGAATTGCATTTTTTTTATATTAATATTTTACAAAATGGAAAAGAAGTTGAAGGAAGATTTGAGGTATCATCCTCTGTTCATAATTAAAATGATTAATAATAGAATTAAATTATAATAAATTATATTTTTTATATTAAAAAAAACTTCAAAATATCCTTTATACACAATATAATAAATTCATATATAATATAATAAAATGAATATATAAAATTTGAATAAATAAGGAAAAAAAAAAAAATATATAAAATTATTCACCTCTAATTTTTTGCATAATTTCTTGAATAGGAATATTTTTAGAACCATTATTTGTATTACTTGTTTCATCTATTAAAGTATCAGTTTTTTCAGAATCAATACCATCTAAAATATTTTCATTAACATTACTATCGTTATTATTTCTATTAACTAAATTGTTACTATCATCATATTCAATTTCTTTATTAAAATCTACATCAATAAATTGACATTCAGTTTTATCATTTATTTCACTTTTATTATTTTCATTTTTATTTTTATAATTCTCTTGAAAATTTATATTATTTTTTGCAATTTGAATTATATTATTTCTAATTGAAGAAGCACTTAAATTATTATTATCATCAATATCATTATTTTCATAATTATTATGATTAGTATTAATTAAATTTTTATATAATTCTGAATTATAACTACTAAATAATATACTTTGAGATTTATTTTTATTATCAGAATTTTCATTTTCTTCATTTTCTAATTGTGATACATCAATCATTTTTTCAAATTTATCATCTTCATTATTACATTCTCTTTCAAATAAATCACTATCTATTAAATGGGGATCAAAATTATTTCCTTCTGTATATATTGGTAAGTTTTCATATAATCTTATATCTTTTTCTTTATTTTTTTGCTGATCTACACTTTGAGTTCTTTTAAATAAATCTGTTATTTCTTTTATTTCATTATTTAATAATCCAAATATTTTACCATATTCTATTTGATTATTATCATTTATATAATTATTATCATAATTATCATTATTCAAAATATTATTATTTAAAATTAGATTATTCAAATTATTATTATTATTTTTAAGAACTACACTATTTTTTTTTGAATTTCTATTACTTTGATTTCCTTTTGATATTTCTTCTTTTTGTGATTCTTCATTTAAAATTGAATTTTTTAAACTATTATTATAATTTTTATTATTATTATTTTTGGTAATCACATTATTTAATTTCATTTTTCTATGTCTTAACATCATTTTTTCAATTGAATTTGTAGTAGTAATCATTAAAGGTTTTTTTAAATCATTTTTATATTTAGTATTATGAGAAGTAGATTTAATTTTATTTAATTGATTTTTTCTACTTGGATTAGTATTTAAGGTACTTTTAGGATAACTAATTTTATTATTACTTATATTATTAAGTAATGTATTAGAAGTTTTATTTTTAAGTTTAATTTCTTGATTTAACATCTGTTTCTTTTTAATTAAATTATTATTTTTATTTGGTATTCTAATATTATTCAAACCACTATTAACTGCACTATGAAAATTTTTAATTTTAATAGGAACTGTAAATTCTTTTTTATCTTCTTTTTCTTTATTATTATTTGAACTATTACTAATATTATTTGTATTTGTATTATTAATTGTTAAATTTTTTTTAATTATTTGTTTTTTATTATCTTTTAATTTTTTATTTCTTAAAAGGGATGAAGTCTTAAGTTGATTATGTTGTTCTGGTTTAAAAAGACTTGTAGAATTAATAATTGTATTCTTTATAAAAGAACCTTTTGTATTATTATTATGATAATTATTATTTGAATTTGTTGTTGATTTTGAACTTTGTGTTATTGTTGATGATTTTGCCATTGTAGAACTTTTATGATTACTTGATATTAATTTGTGTGATTTTAATTTTGATTTTGGAGAAGGACATTGCATTTATTTATTTTTATTATTATTATATTTAATATTTTAATGAATAAAAGTACATTTTAAATTTACCATTTTTATTTTTTTTTAAATTTTTTATATTTAAAATCAATTATTTTAATTTAAATTAATGAATAGAAAAAAATTATTTGATATTTTTTTTAATTTTCCAATTGAAATATTATAAGTAAATATAAAAATTAATTTAATAATAAAAAATAACTAAATTTTATAAACTAAATTTCTCAGCATCAAAACCATTTTTCATTAATAATAAATCATTATTCATTTTATTAATATGTTGCAAATATTTTTTTCTTTCTTTCTTAATATTATAATTTAATTTACTTAAAATTTGAATAGGTTTTCCTTTAAAAGAATCATCATAAATAGTTTTATATTCATCATCATTAATCATATTAATTAAAGCATATTGACTTTTCAAAATTAATTTTTGATTATTATAATTATTAAATTGTTCATTATCATGAAAAAAATAAAAAATTTCATAAATAATAAGCATAATTAAATAAACAGGAATTTCCTTAACTAAAATAAACTTATTTTTAATCATTTTATAAATCATTTCTGGGGTTTGAGGAAGAGAAAAAATAAATTCCTTTAATTTTTCAACACTTTCTTTTTTCAAAAAACTAGAAAACATTTCAGCAATTAAGACAATTAAATTATTTAAAGTAACTTTTTTAATTTTATTTAATTGAGTATAAATAGAAACTCCAAAATAGCCATATTTTGATAATATATAATAATATTCATTTTCATCGTTTTCAATTTCAACCCAATTAATTGGAAATGGATAATTTCTAAAATTAATATCGTTTTCTTTAGAAAATTGTTTAAAATTTTCATTTGAATTATAAATTGCATTTTCCATATCTTCATCTACTGAATAATCATCATATAATCTTCTTCTTGTTCTTATTTCAAATATTTCTCTTAATCTACTTAAAACATTTGATCTTGATGTTGGAGACATGTCTTGTAATCTTTCTAATAAATTTTGACCAGTGTATTCTCTGTTTTCATCATCTTCTACTCCATTTAATACACTTTCTAATGATTGACGAATTATTAAACGAGTCCTACGAGACATTTTTTTTGATTTAATTTTTATAATTGTTTTGAAGTTATTATTATTATTATTTATTATTTTTTTTTATTTTAATTTATTTCATTTTAATTATTTTGATTTTTAGTTTTAAAAAATTTTTTTTTTCTTTGTTTAAATGATTCTATAAACTATTTAGTTATTAATAATTATAATTCTTATAAAAGAATAAAGTGATAGAGAATTAATTGGAATAAAAAATATATGTGTGTAAAAAAAATGATTATAAGAATTTATTTAATCAATTTCTAATTAAAATATATTATTTTCTTTTTTATAAATAAAAAAAACAAATTTAACAATTGATGTTTTAAAAAAAGCCAATATATATATTAAAATCAATAATTTTAAAGTATCAAAATGATATAATTAATTATTCAAAAATTATATTTTATATTAAAATATGATATAGGAGATTAAAATCATTCTTTTTATGTTTAAATTAAAAAACCAAATTCTAATTATTTAAAATAAATCTACATTATTATTATTATTAATAATTTTTGAAATTATGATAATATTTAAATTCATATTATCAAATAGTCAAAAAATTATATATTCATTTATTTTATAATTTTTAATATATTTAAAAAAAAAAATGAAAAAAAAAATTAACTTTTAAAATAAATTTAAATACAATGACCTTTTTTCATATTTTATGATATTTATATAAGTAATTTTTTTACAAGTTTTACCATTATATATAATAAAATACAAATTTCTTAAAATAAAAATTTACCTTTTTCTAAAAATATCAATAAATTAAACATACTCCTACTATCATTAACATATACTAAAGGATTTTTTTTTACATTTTTGAATCTCAAAATCTTTAAAAATTAAGTAATTTACATAATTTTTATTTACATTTAATAAAATTTTTGAAGTAAAATAAAAGTTACATAATATTAAATTGAGTAATTCTTCACAATTAATAAATTTTTCTTTATTAAAATTAATCCCATATATTTTTTTGAAAATTTCATTATCAAATAAGTTATAATAATTAGTGATAATTTTAATAATTGATAAAGCAATTATATAATTTGAAAAATGAAAATTATTATTATCTTCAATAATAATTTCTAAAAAATTAATACAATTAATATAAAGAAAAGAAATATCAAAATTTTCTTTTTTTGGTAAAAAAATAAAACCAAGTGAAAAAAATAAATCAATATAATCAAAAGCAGTATTCATTTCTAAATTATAGTCTAAACATCTTAAACAAAATAACTCCATTTCATTTAAATTATGAATATATTTTTTGATATACATTTTAAATTCTGATAAATTAATATTTGAATATTTTGTACAACAAGTGTTAAATTCAATTGAAAATAATAAACATATTAAACAAATTTTTTGAAGAAAAATAATTGGAACATTATTATTTAAATAAATTAAATCCAAATAATTAATTGCTTTATATATTATATTCTTTGGAAAAGAAAAATATTTTGTTTGATTTTTTATAAAGTTAATTCCATTTATTCTATTTGACAAATAAATCATTGAATATGTATTTGAATAATCAATTGAAAATTGAGATGATTTAAATTTTAATAGAAGGGGATCAAATTGAAATGTATTTTTTACTAATGAAACAATAGATAAAGAAGGTCTACCTTTATATGATAAAATTCCACAATTTGTACAATAACTAACATCAGTTTTTGAGCTTTTATTAAATATATGGTTACACATTTTTTTTATAATAGTTATTTTTTATTATATTAATAATATAATTTAAGATATTTTTATGTTGTATTATTAATATTTAAAATAAATAAAAATTAATAATATATTTTTTATTAAATAAAATAAATATAAATATATAATAATATATATTTTTTAAATTTTTTGTTAAAAAATTAAATTTTCAAATATTAAAATATGAAAAAGAAAAATATTATTAAATTAAATATTTTCTATGAGAAATTTTTCATCATTTAAAATAAATATTAACTATATAAAATAAAAATATATAATTAATTTATTTTTTATATTGTTTATTTCCTCTTAAACCTAAATTCATTAAATTATCAAAATTATATTCTAAATCCTTAATTGAAGTTAATGAAATATTAGGTTTTAATGGTTCAATTTTTTTAGCAGTTTTTATTAAAGTATTTGGATTTTGAATAATGTTTTTATTACTATAATTATTATTTAAAGGGTTAATATTATTTGCAGAATTACGCATTGAAGAAGGAAGAAGTTTTATTTGTTTTTTACTATTTTTTAATTCATCAATTGTTTTGATAATTTTAATTTCTTTTTCTTTTTTTTGATTCGAATTTTCATCCTTATTTTTTTCCTTATTTTTATCTTTATCTTTTTTATGATGAGAATGTTCATCTTTATCTTTTTCTTTATTTTTATCTTTATCTTTTTTATGATGAGAATGTTCTTCTTTATCTTTTTCTTTATTTTTATCTTTATCTTTTTTATGATGAGAATGTTCTTCTTTATCGATTTCCTTTTCTTTTTGATGATTAGAAAATTGTTCTTTTTCTTTTTCTCTTTCTTTTTCTTTATTTTTTTCTTTTTCTTTAATTATATTATCTTCTTTTTTTCCTTTATTTTCATCTTTTTTAAGATATTTTTTTCTTTGAGTACTTTGAGAAGTTTTTTGACTATAATTACTTGTATTCATAAATTGTTTTGTTTTATATTTAAAATCTTCAGTCTTTAACTTTTCTAATAGTTTTGTTTTTTTAGTGTTCATTTTTACATTTTCTAAAATAATATAATAAGTTTAATTTTTACCTTTTTTAACAGCAATTATTTTTTCTCTTTGTAATGCAAGAACTTCTAACATTGATAATATTGTATTATATGTATTTGAATTATCTTCTATATTTTTTTTATTTTTTGATTTTGAATTACTTCTATTATTAGTTGCCATATTTTTTATTATTTGTTTCAATTTTATATTTTCTTTCATTAATACATTAATCATATAATCTGTATCTTCTTCATTTTTATCTTTTTCTGTATTTGCTTTCATTAATGAGTTTTAATTTGATTTTATTATTATTAGTTGTTTTTTAATTATATTTAAATATTCTTATTTTAATAAAATTTTTTTTTTAAAATATTAAAGATAAAAATAATAAAATATTTATATCAATATTATTTCTTTATAATAAATGAAAAATTCAAATGATTTAAAATATATATATAAATATTTATTAAAATAAAAATTAAATATGATTTATAATAACTTTCTTTCTATTCACTATATTATTTAGATTTGATATTGCTTTGATTTCATTAAAAAATTTTTTCCATTATTCTATTTAAACTACAAATCCATATTATATTTATACTATTATGTCTTTTTCCTATTTTTTTATTAAATAATTATTATCGACTAATAAAAGAAATTTTTCAGGATCAAAAGCATTTGGATCATTTTTTTTTTGTATATCAAATAAATTATCATTATTTAAATCTTCTCTTTTATTTTCATATATTTGATTTATAAGTAAATTATGTTCTAATTTTTTTGAATTTTTCTTTTTTGTAATATTAACTATTCCATCTAAATGATGATTCAAAGGTGTATTTATTTCTGATTCTTTTTTCATATCATTTTTTTTTTTCAAATTCTTCTTTTTCATATATTTTTTCTAAATAAATATTATTATTATATGAATGATTAGTAATATTTTTATTATTAATATTATTTATATTATTTGAATTATTATAATAAGTGTTATTCTTACTATAATTAATAGTATTATTATTAAATATATTCTTGATGCTATTATTTAATTCATTAACTTTATCTATAATTTTTTTAATTATTGTTTTAAATTTATCATATGAATAAATTTTATTTGGAATTAATTCTTCTTTTAACATATTTATATATTTTTCATATTTTTGTTTTTTTGAATTTTCTCTATTTAAACATTTTTCAATTTCTTCTTTATTTTTTTTTCTTAACTTTTCAAAATTATTAGATAATTCACTATCAATTAAATATTTTTTTTCTCTAATTAAAAAAGTTCGAAATGTGTAATAATTAATAGATTTTACATTTTTAAAATATATTTTAATATCATCTTTAATTTTTTCTTTAAAAGCAATATATCTTACTGAATAATTGATAACTCCAGTATATGCTATAGTACAATCATAAATTTTGGAAACTTCTATTTCACTTAAATCTCTATTTTCATTTTGTTGATATAGTTTATTAATAATTAATTCTTCTTCATTTTTATCATAATTAATTTTAATATAATAATCAATATAAAATATCAAAGAAGCTATGAAAAGAATATTATTATTACTATTATCTATAACAGTTCTTAATTTTTTTCTATTATCATTAATTTTATTATTATCTTTATAAATAACAGTACTTACTAAATCTTTTTTTTTTGATTCATCAAATTGAGATTTCATAGTAAAGTCAAAACTATTGTGTCTGTTATTAAAAAAGCTTTTCATAAAACTTGATTTTTTTTTAAATTTATTATCATCATTTTTAAAAAAAGGATGATTAATACAATCATTTACATCATATCTTTTATCAACATCTCTAATTAACATATTAGAAAGAATATTTTCTGCTTTCTCAGAAATATTACTATTTTCATCAATATAAAATTCAATTGTACTATGTTTTAAATTATTTAAAACTTCTTTAAAAGTATTTCCTTTAAAAGGAACATTACCAAAAATTAATCTAAACATAATAATTCCAAGTGACCAAATATCACATTTTGCATTTATTTTTCTATCAATTACTTCTGGTGCAATATAATAAGGTAAACTTTGATTATCAAAATTAATTAAACTATTAACTGAGCCAAAATCTATTAATTTTACTTTAAAAAATTCTTCATTATTTGAAATAAATTTTTCACTTATTAAAACGTTTTCTGGTTTTATATCAGTATGTATAAAATTATTTTCATTTAAATATTTTATTGCTTTTAATAATTGAAGAAGAATAAATTTTGTTTGATTTTCTGAATATTTTTTTTGAATTGCAAATTGATCTTTTAAATTACCAAAATCAGAATATTCAGTAATAACATAATAACATTTTTCATCTCCATAACATTCTTCAACTTCAATTATATTTTCATGTTTTAAATTTTTTAAAATTTCAATTTCTTGTAAAATTTTTTTTTCATCATTATTTTCATTTATTGTAGATTTACTTATTACTTTCATATTTTTAAAAATTTTTGTATTTTCTTTACTTTGAATTTTATAATTTGTACTTATTGGATTTTTGGATAATTTTTCTAATATATAATATTTATCATCAAGTTCTGAAGCATTTTTTATAAATTGTTTCATTGATGTATTTATTGGTGATTCATTATGAATCATTATATTTTGATTATTATTATGAAATTGACCGCTTTTTGTAACACTTTCTGAATCTATTTTTGTTTTTGGTGATTTTATTTTAATTAATTTTTCATCATTATTTAAATCATTTATTTCATTATTATTATCTTTTGATTCGTTTACTTTTATTAATTTTGTTGAACTTACACATCCCATTTTTTGTTTTTTGTTTTTTTTATTTTAATGTTTATAAATTTAATTATTTGAATTAATATTAATATTATTTATTTTTTTTAGGAAAAAATAATAAATAATTTATATTTTTAATTACATTTTATTTTATGTTTTTATTTTCAATATATATTTTTAAAAAATTATAATATATTACTTATTAATTTCAATAATTTATATTTATTAAGAAAAAAAACTTTTTTTCATTT
>JAEEGL011987781.1_pt1 | contig 16303 bp, 12 predicted proteins | sample 9134231 | NCBI WGS metagenome assembly JAEEGL01 (sample SAMN16246548, study PRJNA631951) | gut metagenome | biome: gut microbiome; feature: rumen; material: fiber-attached | host: Bos | place: Iran: Karaj | collected 2018-10
AAAAACCATTATTATTTGTGGTACTTCACGAGGATGTCCATGAAGCTGATGCTGCCGTCTTCCATCTGGTCGACGAGGCTCTCGATCTTGGTGAGGATGTAGTTGTAGAAAATCTGAAGGATGATAGCGGTGATCAGACCGAAGATGGTCGTCAACAGAGCAACCTTCATACCACCAGCCACAACGGTCGGGCTGATATCACCGGCGGTCTCGATGTCGTCGAAGGCCTGGACCATACCGACAACGGTGCCGAGGAATCCGAACGAGGGGGCCAGGGCGATGAACAGGCCGATCCAAGTCATGTTATTCTCCAAGCGGGCCATCTGTACGCCACCGTAGCTGGTGACAGCCTTCTCGACGTTGTCGAGACCCTGGTCGATACGGTCGAGACCCTGCACGAAGATGCTGGCCACGGGACCGCGGGTGTTGGCGCAGAGTTCACGGGCACCTTTCCAGTTGCCGCTCTTGGCGTTCTCCTCAATGCCTTCGAGGAGTTTCTTCACGTTGGTGGTAGCCATGTTCAGATAGATGATACGCTCGATGATCAGAGCCATACCGAAGATAAGGCAGAGGAGCACGGGGGTCATCCAGCCGGCACCACCCTGGATGTACTTCTCTTTCAGCATCTGGTGGAACGACTTGGTGGCCTCTTCGTCGGCCACGGCTACGGTCTCCTCGACGGGAGCCTCTTCTGCTGCGACGGTCTCGGGGACATTCTCGTCGGCGGCTACCTGTTCAGTTGCTTCGGGGGCGGGGGCATCCTGGGCCATCACGCCGTTGAAGTTGGCAAATGTCAACATTGCGAACATTGACATCAAAGCAAATACTTTTTTCATGATGTTGTTAGTGTGTTGATTATTAATTTAATGATTATAATATACCTATTATGTTAGATTTTGCAAATATACACCTTTTTTCTAAATCGGCCAAAAAATTATTATTTTTTTCTGCCGTTCAGGGTGTCCATCAGTTCCCGGAGGGGCAGTTTCAGCCCTTCGTCGGCAGCGATGCCGTCAAGTGCCTTCTGCGCCAGCCCAAACTCGCTTTCTATCGTCTTCTCTATCTCCTGTTTCAGCCCTATGGCTTCGTAAAGGGCCATCGCTTTCGCCACCTTCTCCTCCTCGTCCATATTGTCTTTGGCTGCGAAAAGCGACTCTATCTCCAAACGCTGCCCTTCGCTGCACATCTGCATCGCCTTCAGGGGGAGGTAGCTCTTTTTGTTGTCGCGGATGTCCTGGCCCGTCTTCTTGCCGAAGACGCTGGCGTCGCCGTAGCCGTCGAGCAGGTCGTCCTGCAGCTGGAAGGCCAGTCCGAGATGTATGCCGAAACGGTAGAGCTTCTCGGTCTCACCGTCGGGGGCGTTGGCGTAGAGGGCGCCGATTTTCAGGGCCCCGGCCAGCAGGACGGCGGTCTTCTGGCGTATCATGTCCATATAGTCGTCAATCGTCACCTTGTTCAGCGGGATGCGCTCGAAGTTCATGTCTTTCTGCTGTCCTTCGCACACCTCGATGGCCGTCTCGTTGAAGCATTGCAGTATCTCCTGCAGGCGCGGCGATGGCTGGCGGAGGAAATAGCGCCATGCGAGGGCGTACATAGTGTCGCCGCTGAGGATGGCGGTGTTGTCGCCCCATTTGGTGTAGACCGTGGGCTGGCCGCGGCGCAGGGGCGAGCGGTCCATGAGGTCGTCGTGCAGAAGGGTGAAGTTGTGGAAGGTCTCGATGCCGAGGGCTGCCCCCTTGGCCAGCTCGGTGTCGCCGCCGAACAGGGCGTCGGCAACCAGCAGCAGGGTGGGGCGGATGCGTTTGCCGCCGAGCCGCAGCGTATAGTCTATAGGCACGTACAGCTCATTGGGCTCCGCCACGAACACCTCCTTCTCGAACATCTCCTCCACCTCTCGCAGATAGTATTTCAGGTCCTTCATTATTATTATATAGCGTTTAAAAGATTAAAAAAAGTACTCATAACTCATAACTCTTAACTCTTAACTAATACGTCACTCCCCGTTTGGTGCACCAGTCCTGTGCATTCTTGTTTCCGAGCTTGGCGGCGCGGCGGTAGTTGGCCTTCTCCTTGCCCGGCTGTTTCTGGCGGGCATACAGCTCGGCAATCCGGCAGTAGGTCTCGCTGTCCTTCTTGTCGTTCTCCACCGCCTTCTGGTAGTTGAAGATAGCCTTGCCGAACTCGTTGCGCTCGGCATAGGTGCGGCCCAGCAGGCGGTAGGCCTCCGGCAGCTGCGGGGCTATGCGGATAGCGTGGCGGTACTGCTCGATGGCGCGGTTGTATTCCGCCCGGCCAAAGTAGATGTCGCCCATGCGGTTGTAGGCGTTGACATAGGAAGAGTCCAGCTTGATGACATTCTCGAGGCACTCGATGGCATGCTCCGTGTCGTCCTTCAGCAGGAACGCCCATCCGAGACAGTAGATCAGCTTGACGCTCTGGCGGTTCTCTTTCAACCCTTTGCGCAGGGTGGTGATTGCCAGGTCGGGATTGTTCCGGTAGCAGTACACCGACCCGAGGTTGAAACTGGCGTCGGTGTTGGAGGGCTCTTTCTGCAGAGCCTTGCGGAAGGTCTGTATGGCCTCGTTTTCGTTGCCTCGGCGGAAATAGATGATGCCCGTGACGTTCAGTGCGCGGGCCGACTCCGGGTCCTCCTTCATCGCCTGGTGGGCCCAGTTGAGGGCGTTGGTGTAGTTCTCTTCGTTGGCGTAGTAGAGGGCCAGTGTTGACATAGCCAGGCCGCAGGCCTTGTGGTCGCTGTCGGCCGAAAGCTCTATGGCCTTCTCGGCGCTCTGCTTGGCCGCCGGCCAGTCGCGCCTCTCGCCCTGGCAGGCGGCGAGGTGTGCCATCGCCGTGGCGCCGCTGTCGGCCTGCGACAGCCATTCGATGGCCTCGCGGTAGTGCTCCTTGCGCTCCAAAAGCAGGCCCAGCCGCAGGCGTGCGGCGGCGCTGGTGTCGGCTGACTGCCGGTAGTAGCTCTCTGCCAGGTCGTCGAGACCTTTGCTTTCGGCGTTGACGCCTTTGGCGAGCAGCCCCTGGCCCATGACGTTGCCTACGCAGGCAATCAGCAGTAGCAGTGCGATGGTGGTCTTTTTCATATATTATTCTATAACGCGCCTGTCACCTATTTATTGTGTCGCTCGTCATGTCTTTTTTCCAGAGGATTGAAAGCCCATCCAGCCCCGTATGGGTGTCGTGTCACCACCTTCGTCAATCGGAGGTACTACGGCGTTGCTACGGAGATGGTGGCGGTTTCGACCGTTGTGGCGAGGTGTCTGCACCGTCTGTTGTTCGCTTGTTCTCCGCTTGTTGTCCGCTTGTTGTCCGCTTTTAAAGCGGACAACAAGCGGACAACAAGCGGACAACAGAGGGACCCGATATGCACTCGGGAGGGGGGCGGATGTGGCTGTGTTGCACTTGATGGTTGTGTCTACGTTCAATTAAGTTTCGGATGTCGGCACAATATTTGACGGGATTGTGCGTTATAGAGTCTGTTGTTATGAAGAGATATTGGCTTTTGGCAATATGTGTTGGCCTGATGTATGGCGCGGCGGCCCAGTCGTCGGTGCTTTCGTCGGGCGACTGGTGGCGGCTGCGTGCCGAGGGCACTGGCATGTACCGTGTGACCGTGGCCGATGTGCCTGGGTTGCAGGGTGCCGCCGTAGGGTCGATAGGGCTCTATGGTGCCGGCGGCGGCCAGTTGAGCACGTATAACAGAGAGACTCCGACCGCCGACCTGCAGCCGGTGGCCATCGACGTGCGCGACGCGAACGGCAACGGTGTGTTCGACGCGGCCGACGCGGTGCTGTTTTTCGGCGAGGGTGCCGATGTGTGGCGCTACGACGGCAGCGACATGCGGTGGGAGTTGCGGCGCCATGCTTATGCGAGAGCGAATTATTACTACCTTACTACTGCGGCGGCAGCGCCATTGCGCATCGCCCCGGTGGCGTCGGCGTCGGCCGATACGGTGTTAAGGCACTATACCGCGGTGGCGGCTGTGAACAACGATTTGGTGAACATCTTCGGCACCGGCCAGACCTGGCTGGGCGAGAAGTTCACGGCGACGGTGGCAAGCCGCACGTTCACGCTTTCGCTGCCTGCCACGGCTACCGACATCAAGTTGCGCTATGCGCTTGCCAGCCACAGCTCGGCGACGGGTGTGTTCAGTGTGAGGACACAGGGTCTTTCGGTGAGCCATTCGATTTCGTCAGCGATGGTTTACGGGACGTGGCTTGAGGCGACGAACGCTGCCGTCCGCGACCTGACGTTCACCATCGGCTACAGTGCAGGAGAAGGTACGGCGGAAGGCTACCTTGACTTTATAGAGATGTCGGGCCGGGTGCCGTTGTCGTTTGGCGGTGGCCAGCTGGTGGTGCGCGACGTGCGCGGCGGCGGCCAGGTGGCGGCGTATGCCGCGGAAGGCGCGAGCGGGTCGATGAGAGTGTGGGATGTGTCGGACGCCGGACGCGAGCGCGAGTTGGCGACGGCCGATGGCATGTGGAGCGATTCGACAGGCGGGGCGCGGCAGTATGTGTTGTTCGACGGCAGCTCGTTCCTGTCGCCGGCAGGCGTCGAGCGGGTGAAGAACCAGGACCTGCATGGCAACGGGCCGGTGGACTATGTGATTGTGTGCAACGGCACGTTCAAGGGTGTGGCGAGCAGGCTTGCGTCGCTGCACGAAGTGATGGACAATGTGAGCGCGACAGTGGTGACCGACGAGGAAGTGTATAACGAATTCTCATCGGGAAAACAGGACCCGATGGCTATACGTTCATATATGCGATGGCTGCGCAACCGGTGGCCGGATGCGCCTCCGCGCTGGCTGCTGCTGATGGGCAAGGCCACCTACGACCCGAAGGATATCGAGGGCCGCGGCCTGCCGACGGTGGCGACATACGAGACGCCGTTCTCGTTCGATGAAGAGGGCGTGTCGTTCTGCAGCGACGATTTCATGGGTTATCTTGACGAGGACGAGCATGGGTCGTCGTCGGAGAGTCTTGACATCGCCGTGGGGCGTCTGCCGGCCAAGAGTGTGGCCGAGGCGACGCACATGGTCGACAAGATAGAGGGATATATGACGAGGCGCGACCTGACGGAGGGCAGCGGACGCGGCGACTGGCGCAACTACGTGGCGCTGCTGGCCGACGATGCCGACCCGAGCCGGGTGGGCGACACGGCATTCGCCTCGTCGTCGGAGAAGACGGCGGATAGAATCAAAGAGAGGTTCCCGAGGCTGAATATCGACCGTCTGTATGCTGATGCCTACCGCCAGCAGAGCGGCGCCATCGGCTCTTACTATCCCGATTTGAACAACGCCTTGCGCAAACGGATGGATTACGGCTGCCTGCTGCTGAACTATGTGGGCCATGGCTCGCTGAAGTACATAGGCACAGAGCGTTACATAGAGCCGTCGGACCTTGCGGCATACGCCAACAAAGACCGTCTGCCGATGCTGGTGGCAAGCACCTGCTCCTATGGCTGGCACGACAAGACCGACGAAGAGAGCGGGGCAGAGCTGTGCCTGCTGGCGGACGGAGGCATGGTGGCTGTTGTGAGCGCTGCCCGGCCGATCAGCCACACAGAGCGTTTCAATACCGATTTGGTTGTCAACGCGCTCGACCCAGCTAACACGATCGGCGACGCATTGCGGATGGCGAAGAACAGGACATCGGTGTCGCCGAGCATAGGCCTTACGGGCGATCCGGCGCTGAGGCTGAGTGTGCCGTCGAACAGGGTGGTCGTGACCGAGATCGACGGTCGCGCGATAGATACGGCTGTGGCCGACACGGCGACGGCGCTGAGTGTGGTGACTGTGAGGGGTGAGGTGCAGAACGCTGAGGGAGCGCTGCTGACGGACTTTGACGGGATGATCTATCCGATAGTCTTCGACCGGGAGACGTGGAGCAGCACGCTGGCCAACGACAATCCGGGTGCCGAGGTGCGTTTCCGCCAGCAGAAAAGCATATTCTACAAAGGCAGCGAGAGGGTCAGCGGCGGCGTGTTCGAATACAGTTTCACGGTTCCGAAGGATGTGCCGTACGAATATGACTTCGGCAAGTTGAGCCATTATGCAGTGAGCGGGTCGGAGGATGCCTCGGGCTATTATGGCAACATATTGTTCGGCGGGCTGAACGAGGATGCGGGCATATACGAGACGAGGCCCGAAATACGGCTTTTCATGGGTGACACCAATTTCCGTTCCGGCGGTTTGACGGGCGAGAACCCGACGCTGGTGGCGCTGCTGAGCGACAAGGTCGGCATCAATGCTTTCGGCTCTGGACTTGGGCACGACATCACGGCGACGCTCGACGGTGGCACGGGAAAACTGGTGGTGCTGAACGACTTCTACGAGCAGGATGTGGAGGACAGCCGCAAAGGGACGGTACGCTACAGTTTCAGCGGCCTGGAACCAGGAGTGCACGCGCTGACGCTGAAGGTGTGGAATATATGGGGGTACTCCAACAGCGCCACGATACTTTTCCGCGTGAGGGGCGAGGACACAGTCTGCTTCTCCAAGCTGAGGGCTTATCCCAATCCGGCGAAAGAATATGCCACGCTACACTACGAAACCAACGGCGTGGCGGCGATAGAAAGCGCGGTGCTGCAGATCTATTCCTCGCACGGCGCCCTGGTGCATACCTGCACGCCGACGCTAAGCGAAGGCAGTTTCGTGGTGGGTCCGGTGCGATGGGATCTGAGCGGTGTGGCTCCTGGAATATATATGGCGCGAATGCTTGTGACGACAAAAGACGGCGAGACACACCAGGCGGCGACAAAAGTTGTTGTGAGGTGACACAATAAATAAAAATGTATAGCGTTATTGGGAAGAAAAAAAAGAAAACTCAACATCAAAGAATGAAAAAAATAAGCCTGTTTACGATATTATGTGTAGTGGCATTATGTGCCTCGGGACAGAGTGGATCGGGTAGCGGCACTGCCTATACGGGGCAGAATGCGAGGAACTATATCTCCACGGGTATGCCCATACTGCTCATCGCCCCCGATGCTGTCAGCAGCGGCTTGGGCGATGCAGGTGTGGCGTCAACCCCTGATTTGTACTCCGGCCATTGGAACAACGCCAAGTTCGCCTTCATCGAAGGCACCATGGGCGCGGGACTGACCTATACACCATGGCTGCGCAACCTCAAGGTGGGTGACATGAACCTTTTCTACCTTAGCGGCTACTACCGCATCAACAGCCGCAGCACTGCCGCTCTCGGCTTGACCTATTTCACGCTGGGCGACATTGACCACACCGACCCCGAAGGCAACCAGATCGGTGTCATGCACCCGAACGAGTTCTCCGTCGACGGAACATACGCCCTGAAGGTGACCGACAATCTCTCGCTCGGCGCCACGGTGCGCTACATCCGCAGCGACCTCACCAACGGAGTCACCGTCGAGGACGGCGCCGGCCACACCAGCACCAAGGCGGCCAACTCCATCGCCGCCGACCTTGGTGTCTACTTCCAGAATGAAATCGACGGCTCGCAGGACTATGCCCTCGGTGTGCATATCTCCAACCTCGGCGCAAAACTGAGCTATTCTGACGACAACAACACCAAGGAGTTCCTTCCTGCAAACTTGCGTATCGGCGGAAGATATACCAACAAGATAGACCAGTACAACAAAATCGGCGTGCTGCTCGACCTCAATAAGCTCCTGGTTCCCACACCGCCGTTGCGTGACGATGTCGATTCGTGGGCTGCCTATAAAAATATAGGTGTGATGCAGGGCGTGTTCCAGAGTTTCGCCGACGCCCCCGGCGGCTTCAGCGAGGAGCTCCAGGAAGTGCAGCTCTCGGTCGGTGCCGAATATTGGTATGCCGAGACCTTTGTCGCCCGTCTGGGTTATTTCTTCGAGCATGAAAACAAAGGCGGCCGCCAGTATGTAACCATCGGTGCCGGTGTGCGCTACAGCATCTTTGCCTTCGACCTCTCCTATCTTGTCCCCACGACAACCATCTCCACCAGCCCGCTTGCCAATACCATCCGTATCGGCCTCTCTGTCGAATTAGAGCCCACCAAATAAACTGTCATGCGTATAGGAACCGGATACGACGTCCACCGTCTCGGTGAGGGATTGCCGCTCTGGCTTGGCGGGGTGCAGGTGCCTCACCACCACGGCCTTATCGGACACAGCGACGCCGACGTGCTCCTGCATGCCATCTGCGATGCGCTGCTTGGCGCCGCCGCCCTTGGCGACATCGGCAAGCATTTCCCCGACACCGACCCGCAATACAAGGGCATCAGCAGCTTGAAGCTGCTTGCCCATGTAGGCGTCCTGCTTCGGGAACACGGCTATACCGTGGGCAACATCGATGCCACTGTAGTCGCACAATGCCCCAAGCTGGCGCCGTACATACAGCAGATGCGAAGCAACATCGCCGACACGCTCGGCATAGCCGTCGACCTTGTCTCGGTCAAGGCCACTACAACAGAGCATCTCGGCTTTGAGGGCAGGGAAGAGGGCATCTCGGCACAGGCTGTGGCGTTGCTGAATTGACAAAATAAAGTGTAAATTGGAAGAGAAAAAACCATACGTAAGTCCCGAAGCGAGTGAGGAAGCTGCCGTGCTGGAAGACAGCGGCTGCTCCCTGATTCTCTGGAACGACGATGTGCACACATTCGACTACGTCATCAAGGCACTGGTCGACATCTGCCGCCATACGACAGAGCAGGCCGAGCAGTGCGCCATACTTGTGCACTGCCATGGCAAGTGTGCCGTGAAGCATGGCTCGTATACCGAGCTGTTGCCCATGCACCAGGCTCTTCTCGACAAACAACTAACCACCGAAATACTTGAAGCATGAACACAACGCTACTTATCATTTGTCTCCTGCTCGGCATCATACTGCTTACGCTCGAAATCGTCGCTCTCCCCGGAGGTGTCGCCGGCATCTTCGGCGTTGTCCTCATCGGCTTCGGGGTGTGGCAGACATACGCCATCTTCGGCAATACCGTGGGGACCATCGTGCTCCTTTGCGCCATAGCGCTCTGCGTGCTCCTGCTCGTCCTGTTCATGAAACGCAAGACATGGAGCCGCTTCAGCCTCAACGAGGAAAGCGACAGCCGCGTAAACCAGCTGGAACCCAGTGTGAAAATCGGAGCCCGTGGCACCACTATCTCCCGTCTGGCTCCCACAGGCAAAGCGCTCATCGATGGAGAGCAGATGGAAGTCCATGCTGTCAACAAATTCATCGACCCCGACCATGCCATCGAAGTTGTCGGAATAGAAGGCTACCGCATCGACGTGGCAGAAATCAGCGACAACCGATTTGAGAATTGAATGGTACGCAGGCCAATATCTGCGATAAAAGAAATATTAACCCTTAGATATTAATATCATGACAACAGTAATTATTATCGTCATCTGCGTTGTTGCGCTGATTCTCTTCCTGTATCTGGTTCCCATAGGAATCTGGTTCCAGGCACTTGTATCAGGTGTCTATACTTCGCTTGTGCAGCTCGTCTTCATGCGTTTCCGCAAGGTGCCGCCCTCGGTCATTGTGGGCAACCTCATCAGCGCCAGCAAGGCCGGATTGAAAATCAAGCAGAACGACCTTGAGGCCCATTACCTTGCAGGCGGTCATGTCGGTTCCGTCGTCAACGCCCTCATCAGCGCCGACAAGGCCAATATGAACCTCGACTTCAAGACTGCCACCGCCATCGACCTCGCCGGCCGCGACGTGCTCAAGGCCGTCCAGACCTCGGTCAACCCCAAAGTCATCGACACGCCCCCTGTGGCCGCTGTTGCCAAGGATGGCATCCAGCTCATCGCCAAAGCCCGTGTCACGGTACGTACCAACATCAAGCAGCTTGTCGGCGGTGCTGGCGAAGAAACCATACTCGCCCGTGTCGGTGAAGGCATTGTCACCTCCATCGGTTCGGCGACCAGCCACAAGCAGGTGCTCGAAAACCCTGACAGCATCTCCAAGCTCGTCCTCACCAAGGGTCTCGACAGCGGCACAGCCTTCGAAATCCTCTCCATCGATATTGCCGACATAGACGTCGGCAAGAACATCGGCGCCCAGCTGCAGATGGACCAGGCCAATGCCGACAAAAATATTGCCCAGGCAAAGGCCGAAGAGCGCCGCGCAATGGCTGTCGCCCAGGAGCAGGAGATGAAGGCCAAGGCTCAGGAAGCCCGAGCCAAAGTCATACAGGCCGAAGCCGAAGTGCCGCTGGCAATGGCGGAGGCCTTCCGTAACGGCAACCTCGGCATCATGGACTACTATCGCATGAAAAACATACAGGCCGACACCGACATGCGCTCGTCCATCGCCACCCCCGCTTCCGTGGCCAAACCGGCGGCAAAGCAGGACGGTAAATAAACAGCATATATACCATTATCAACGGTGTTTCAATGGTTTTCCAATGAAACACCGTTTTTTTTGTCAGTTTCAAAAATATTTGTATTTTTGCACTTTCAAAAAAAATGTGATTTGTATATAATGAAAAAGGTCGTATTCTCTTTGTTGCTTGCTGTGCTTGGCTTTTCGGTGATGGCGTCGCCGGTTGACGGCAACCAGGCGGTGCTCGTTGCCAGGAATTTTGTCGTGCAACATGTCCCTGGTGCCACCAATATTACAACCACGGTGGCCTATACCCACGCCATGCAGCAGGGTGGACAGCCGGCCATGTATGCCGTCAATGTCACCTACGGCATTGCGGGCAGCGCATCGCAGAACGGCAAGGCTTTTGTCCTTGTCGCCGCCAACAACGTTGCACGACCGGTCCTCGGCTACAGCTTTGCTCGTCATTGGCCTGCTCCGTCAAGCAAGACTGGCAACGAGGCGGTGCCGCTGGCAGCACAGATTACGGACTTCCTTGACGACCTCTCGCAGCAGATAGAAGATGCTGCCACAAACCAAGCGTTGCGTGAAAGAAACAGCTATGCTGACGAATGGCAGCAGCTGACAGCAGCGACAGTACCTCCGCTGTTTGCCAATCAGCCCGATTCAGTCGGCCCGCTGCTGGTTACCTTGTGGGACCAGTCGCCGTACTACAATGATTCATGCCCGGTGGATAACGACAATCCCGGCAGCAGAGCTGTCACCGGTTGTGTTGCCACAGGCATGGCGCAGATAATCCGTTACTGGGAATATCCCGTCAACGGCCGCGGGACACATACGTATGAAGATAATTCGTACGGTAACTTCGGAACGCTGTCGGTCAACTTTGAGAACACAACATACGATTATGCGAACATGCCGGCCACCCTGTCGGCCGCAAGTTCTCCAGCCGAAGTGAGGGCTGTGGCGCAGCTGATTCACCACTGCGGTGTGGCTGCCGACATGATGTATGGCACAGGTGCAAGCAGCTCGTACGACATCGTCGCCCGTGTTGCCTTGATAAACTACTTCCGCTACAGCCCTGACATCAGCTATGTGGAGAAAAACAACATGGGCGACGAGCGTTGGGACTCAATCCTCCATGCACACCTCGGCGCCAATCAGCCAGTGCTGTACAGCGGCCATGGCGGTTTCGGCGGTCATACTTTCGTGTGTGACGGCTATAACGGAAACGGTTACTATCACTTCAATTTCGGATGGAGCGGTGAAGGAAATGGATGGTATCAGACAAGCGCTGTGGATCCGCTATATTTTGACTTCACAACCAACCAGTCGGCTCTTGTCGGCATAGTACCTGATGCCAACGGAAATGTAATCCTTGCCAACCGACTTGGCAAGAGTACCTTCACTGTGGGCACCCGGCCCATGGAATTCTATCACACCAGGGGACATGATGTATACAGGGCAAGATGCTATTCCAATCCCTGTTCCAACGAGGTCCTGTTCACCTCGGCCGACGCCACAAAACAAATTGCACTCGATATTGACCAGACGTTCGGTCAACAGTTGACGGTATATGATGGTGAAGGCGGCGGACAGCTCACCAGCATAAGCGGTTCGACTGTCAGCGGTCCCTCGCAGGTCATATCGTCCGCCAACGCGTTGGATCTTGTGCATAGTGGCAATTTCTACTGCGACGGATACAAGGTGACCATCTATCAGGACGGCAACAGCTATGTCACAGTGACGGCGCTCGTCAACGACGCCGGCATGGGAACGGTGGCAGGAGGCGGTAACTATCGTGAAGGAGTGACGGCTACTTTGAGGGCAATTCCAAATAACGGATATGACTTCGTGTGCTGGAGAAACAGTGCTAACGAGATAGTGAGTGACCAACCGGTCTATTCCTTTATCGTCAGCGGCAATGTTACGTACACGGCCGAATTCGAGCTGCAGATCCACACGGTAACGCCGGTTTGTTCGCAAGGAGGCACTGTGCGTGTGGTTGAAGGCAGCCTGTCGGTGCCGCATGGCGGCAGCGTCACCCTCGAGGTGCTGACCGACGACTGCCACTACTTCCAGCGCTGGGACGACGGCAGCATCAATCCTGTACGCCGCATCGATAATGTCGTCAGCGACACCACCGTGTCCGCCTACACGCAGCCATACACATACAGTGTCACAGCCATCGGCAGCACGGGTGGCAGTGTCAGCTCCAACTATGGCAGCCAGGTGAGCTGCGGCACCACCGTCGCCCTCACGGCCACACCGATCAACGACTTTGTCTTCAGTCATTGGAACGACGGAAATACCGACAATCCGCGCAATGTCGTGGTTACCTCCGACACCACCTTGACCGCCATCTTCGACTATCCCGGGGAGATATATGAGATACGTACCTGCACAGGTCAGACGCTCATCTTCGCGGTGGATAATACCGACCACACAGCCAAGGTCATTGGCTATATGGGTCAGTGCATCGGTGCGATGACGGTGCCGGCATGGTTCTCGGTCGACGGCGTTGAATACAGCGTCACTGCCATCGGCGACCATGTCTTCGAAGGCTGCACAGAACTGGTGAACGTGGTGCTTCCGGCATCGATAAACACCGTAGGGGCCGGTGCTTTCAAGAACTGCACCAGCCTGATCTCGGTGGATATTAAATAAAATCAGTATTGCTCCTTCTCGTTGGGGAAGTCGCAGTTCTTCACGTCGCTTATATAGTGGCGAATGGCATTGGCTATGTCTTCGCCGAAGGTGCCGTAAGTGCGCAGGTAGCGCGGCTTGAATTGTCGCGTGATACCAAGCATGTCTTGCAGAACGAGCACCTGTCCGTCCACATGGGGTCCGGCTCCAATGCCTATGGTGGGTATTTTCAGTTCGGCAGTCACTTCGCCAGCCAGCTTTGCCGGTATCTTCTCGAGAACTATGGCGAAGCAACCGGCTTCCTGCAGTATCAGTGCGTCTTTCTTCACCTGCTCGGCTTCCTCTTCGTCGGTGGCACGCACGGCATAGGTGCCGAATTTATTTATGCTCTGCGGAGTGAGGCCGAGGTGCCCCATCACGGGGATGCCGGCGGAAAGGATACGTTGCACGCTTTCGAGAATTTCTTCGCCGCCTTCCATCTTGATAGCGTCGGCGCCGGTCTCTTTCATGATGCGGATGGCTGATGCCAAGGCCTGCTTCGAGTTGCCCTGGTAGGTGCCGAAAGGCATGTCGACCACCACAAGCGCACGATGGATGGCACGCACCACCGAGGTGGCGTAAACGATCATTTCGTCGAGGGTGATCGGAAGTGTGGTCTTGTGGCCTTCCATGACGTTGGCGGCGGAATCGCCCACCAGCACTACGTCGATTTTGGTGCTCTCCAGGAGGGAGGCCATGGAATAGTCGTATGCTGTAAGCATGGCGATCTTCTCGCCACTCACTTTCATATTTTGCAGTACACGAGTGGTGACTTTGGTTACATCGGTTTGCAGGTAAGCCATATCAGTCTATGATTTCTTCGATATTATTTTTTTTGCTGTTTTTTTCTATATCGGCAGGATCCTCTTCTTCCTGTTCGGGGACTATTCGGAACAACGCTTTAAGAGGTTTCTTCAATTCGTATGCGCCGCCTTTGGCTGGGCGGTAGGCAACCCACCATTTGCCGCAAGCCTCGAAAGCGGATGCTTCGGTCGAGCCGTCAACGGAGTAGAAATATTTGCTCAGTTCGTTGTCCTGTATGCGTTTTCCGAGATAAATGGTGTCGAATTGAGTGACGTTGATGGTTGCCTGTAGCATCAAGGCACCCTTGCCGGGAGTGCGGCGGGTGGGCAGAGCTTTGTATTCTATTCCCTTCGACCCTTTTACCTTGGCGAAGAATTTGAGCTTGGCGTCGAGCTGCTCCTGCGTTACGGGAACGCGGATATAAATGGAGTCTTTCTGTGCCAGACGGCAGCTGTCGATACCGCGCGCCCAGTTGCTTTTCACAACGATATATCCTGCATTTACAAGCACCTGCTTCCGATGGGGGATAAGAGAGTATTTTTCCACGTTGGTCTTATAGTCCAGATGGTCTTCAATAGTGATCTCCAAGTCGTCGGGACATGTGTCCTTAGTGTTGTCAACAGCGTAGACTGACCCGCGCGCGAGAACCAGAGAGGCGTAATAGCCACGAACGGTGCTGTCGGCCTTGGGGACGAAGCATCCGCGTGCAGTACCGACACACTCGTCAGGGTTGTTTTGGAATGTGACCAACACGCTATTGTCGAGTTGTACGCTCTTGTTCAGAAGTCTGCGTGACTCGGGCAACTCGGAGCAGTTGTACAGAGCGGTGGTTACGGGTACCTCAAAACGCAGTGTCTCAACGGTGTCGCCATTGCAGGAACAATGTATTTTGTTGCGGGCTATGCGAATCGGGAAGCGAGCTCCGCTTCGCATGGCGAAATAGCGATATACGGCATCAACCCGTTCTTTGGTTATCATCTCGTTGTCGTTGCCATAGCCTTCGATGGTCATGGTATAGTACATTGGATTCTCGACATTGAATGCGATGCGGTATGCGGAGTCGAGCAAGTCGAGGTCGTCGACGGAATAGGCTGTCTCGCCGCCATTGTAATGCAGCAATAGATGGAAAACAGGCGGGTCGGTCAGCGCTTTCTGCATATTGCGCACGGGCTTGTCCGATGGCACATATAAGCCAGCCTGCGCAGCTATCGGTGTCTCAAGTGCGCCAGTGTATAATGCAAAAAATATTGTTATAACTATTGTTATAACTTTTGTATTCAATATATTATATTTATGTTCTGCCATCTCGTGCGTTGGTTTTACACGCTGCAAAGGTAAGCAAAAAAACTGAAACCGCAAATTTTTTTCGTTTTGGCACAATAATAATCATCCGTTATAGTTATTGTTATATCATTTGGCCCCGTAGTTCAGCTGAATAGAACGTCGGATTCCGGTTCCGAAAGTCGTGGGTTTGAATCCCGCCGGGGTCACAAGTTTTGATATACAGCAAGTTGTAACGGTTTTGCTGAAAAAATCGGAACAAAATCGGAACAGCGTTTTTTCGAGGTGATTGAATTTTGATTTGGTCGCCAAGAAAAAAAATGTCTAAAAGCCAAGTAGAGGATCTTGTAAAATATATGCCGGCGGTAGTTAAGACACTCCCCTCGGTGGGTTTAGTTATTGAATACTTTGTATTAGACCCCATGACCGGCAAGATGATACGCAAGCGAATTAAACTACAGCGTTATGTTGGCCGGCTACCGAACAACCGACAGCGGCTTCTTGCCGCACAGCATATAGCTGACAATCTTAATGCCAAGTTGCGAGGAGGCTGGTCGCCATTGCATCAAACCGAGGATAGTCGGTTGTATACGCCACTGCCCTCGATACGCGAGAAGTTTTTGGCTGCAAAATCAGCAGAGGGATGTCGGCCTTCTACCCTGACACAGTATAAGTCTATTACAGATATTTGGCTTCGCTGGTGCGAGGATAATGGACTTGCCGACAGATTCAGCGGAACATATTTGCGGCCGCTGGCGGTACGTTATATGGATGATGTCCTGGAACAGGGGAATCGTCATCGAAGCTATAATAATACGCTGAAGGTTATGCGGGCTTTCTTCCAGTGGGCCGTAGACCATTGCTATGCGAAGGAAAACCCTTTCGGTGGCATAAAGACCCTGAAGAAGGAACCGAAAATACGTATTTTAGTGCCAGCAGAGGCCAGGATGGCGGTTGCATCCTATTATGCAGCCAGGTGCCCGGCCATGAATATTGTATGCCAGCTGGTTTACTCTTCGGCCATACGTCCGGCCGAGATATTGAAGATTCAGCTGAAGCATATCCACCTGGAACGGCACTACATAGCCATACCGGCCGACAATGCCAAAAACCACAAGGAGAGATTTGCCACCACTACACCCTCGCTTGATGAGCTACTGACTCCTATTTTGACAAAGTATAAAAACCTTGATTTATACCTATTTGGCAAAAATAAAAAATTGGATCCGGACAGCTCTCCAG
>JAEEGL012550622.1_pt1 | contig 16303 bp, 17 predicted proteins | sample 9134231 | NCBI WGS metagenome assembly JAEEGL01 (sample SAMN16246548, study PRJNA631951) | gut metagenome | biome: gut microbiome; feature: rumen; material: fiber-attached | host: Bos | place: Iran: Karaj | collected 2018-10
ATTCTTACCGTTTGGAAATGAACGGAAAGAACATGAGAAATTTTGAACCTATCAATAAACGATAAACGGTTATCGCACCGTTGGTGCGAATCTCTCACACCGCTGATGCGGTGTGAGGGTTCCGTTCATCCGAATTATGCAGTCATTACAGTTAAAGCTTATCTTTGATTGCACGAACAATTCTGATTATGAGAGATATATCAGAATATTTAATGTTAAGTATAACGGAAAACCTGTTGGAAGAAAAAAGATGGTTGGAAAGTTGAAGCATGATTATGATGAGATATCCTGCACCTTTAAAAACATAATTGAAGAAAAAGAATATAACATAATTGAGTTTCAACTTGAAATACAGGATGAGACGGATGTTTTAAGAGTTACTGATGATTTTGTAATTGTAGCAGATTTGTTTTTAAAATCATTTGCACAGATAAAACAAAGTTAAAAAGACAGGATACTAAGAAAACAGTAACCAAGAAGGTAATAAGAGAACGGACTGGTATTCATAAGATTCATCAAAACGGATCTGCACACATTGCAGGTCCGTTTTTTGTGTGTAATACGGTTAAAACGGTTAACATAAATCACTTATTTGATTTACATAATGTCAAAAAATGCTGTTCTAAATGAAAACGCATGTAATTTAACTCCGAGCGGACTGCGTTAAGCTTGTTAAGTTACGAAACGTAACCCAAGCTATTGCTTTTCATTTTCCCCGTCCATATAATTAAAACATCAGAGTCGACACTGATAAGAAGGAGAGGTTTTGGACAGTACAGACGAAAAACTATTGAATCTTATAAAGGGAAATGCCCGAATCAGTTACGAAGAGCTGGGAAAACAGCTCGGAATGAGCCGCGTTGCAGCTATGAAACGCGTCAAAAAGCTCGAGAAAGAGGGCGTTATCCGCGGGTACAACACCTATATCTGCCGGGAGGATGAAGTTATGGGCTTCATTGATATTGAAGTGAGTTCCGGGAAAATGGGTGAGATCCTAGAATACATCCGCAGGGAAACGGAAGGCGTCCGCCAGATATTCCGTAACGGAGATAACAAGATTCATATGGTCGTAGTCACTGATTCTGTCGAGAACTTCAAGTACATGGTTCAGATGATCAAAGAGACGTGCCGTAAGAATCTGGAAGATATCCGCGGCTCTTACGTCAGAGAGATCATCAAGGATGTCTACGGAGGAATTAAACATGGAAAATGTCCGGGAGAAGGATCAGTGTCGAACAGTCAAAGGTCTGATGGAAACTCTTGAGGATGTAGAGATACATGAAAAAAAGGGTTCCCAATTCTATTATCGGCTACATTTGACGAAGGAAATGAAAGAAGCGTCGTTGGATGAGCTGGATCTAAGCGTAAGATCTTCTAATTGCCTGCGCAGAGCAGGGTATTTCAAAATCGGTCAGCTGGTAGATGCACTTGCCGCCGGAATGAGTCTCAGTTCAATAAGGAACTGCGGTAAAAACAGCGCCAGAGAGATCATGGAGCATCTCTTTTTGTACCAATATGGCAAGGTCGCTAAGGCGAAGAGGGATATCTATCTGCTGGAAACGGTTGTCTATAATCTGCAGAAACAAATAGATAATGATCGATATGATCCATAATAATGAGCTTCAAAGCGGTGCTGTGGCCTGCAAGCAGCCTGGTATGCCCTATAAAGGCTGTGTGACTTTTTTAGGACATTGTTTTTGAGAAAATAGTAACTGCAAGGGGGAGGATTCCCCCGAGGAGGCGACTATATGAAAAAACACATCAGCACAATATGGCTTCTTGGCGTAATTGTCGCCTCTGTTCTCCTCATATGGGGCATCAGCAGAGGCGTTCATGACAGGATAGCAGCCGGGATCAGGGAGGATTTTGAAGGAAAGATCCGGGAGTTCGAAGATACCGTAGATGATGATCTGTATGACTCTGTCTGTGATATAAGTCCTGATATAAAGTATGCCGATACGACCGGCCAGGTTGATGTGCACCCCGTCCGTAGGGGAAGCATCTCTTGGTATGAATTCAATACATATATTGATATCAGGATATATGTCAAACGGGATATGAGCAGTATGGATCCCTTTGAGATCAGGGCCTATCTGGAGCCACTCGACAGGCAGGTTAAGGTGGTCTCAAGAACATACCAGCAGATGGACTTTCCTCTTGCTTACTATAGGACTGAAGAAGGGCTGGATAAGCTGGGGAAGTATCTCTACAACGTGAGCTATATCCCGGCTCCTGTGATGACTGAGGTCTATGTGATAGATACCAACGGAGATGAATACAGATACGCCGGTCATTACGCGTATTATGTGAATGGTGAGTGCGTTGAAAAGCCATTCTTAAGCAGCTTGACAAATAGTTCCTCAGGAAGTTCCGGATTGGGACACAGCTCTTCCGGCTCAAACCATAGCTCGTCCGGTACATATCCTGACTGCTATGACTACGCTTGGGATATAGATGATTACGACAATCCGGACGATTATGCGGATGATGCATGGGGTGAAGACTTCGACGACTGGGATGATGCCTACGATTACTGGGAAGACAATTATTGAGGATTGAAAGGAGCGCATTATGGGAATCTTTGATAAAAGACCCTTTGATTTTGATCATGATGGAGAAGAAGATCCGATAGAGACTATGGTGGGACTGCAGATGTTCGCCGGCAGCAGGCGTGAGGCTATAGAGCTTACCGGAGACGACACCTTCTATATCGGAGATGATCATGACGATGATGAAGACAACGGCTTCCATGATGAGTTCGATGATACCGACGATTATGACGATGCCGATGCGTATGATGACGATGATCCGGATGATAATGATCCGGATGATAATGATGATTGGGATTGATGGAAGGAGATAGGGGATGAAACGTATCACTGAATACAGTTTTAGAGATATTGTAGGCCATTTCGTTAAGATGCAGTTTCCTAACGGAAGAAATCATATTGATCCGGAATGTGAGGATTTTATCGCATATGTCTACATCGATACCGAAGCCGGAATGACCCTGGAGATTATTGGCGGATATAAGGATGGACAGGTTCGCAGAGATCCTACTTCATCTAATAAGCTCAGGTACAGCGATGACATCATGTTGGAACTTTATGAGGATCCAGATGATGAGATGCTTGAAACATCAGAATTTATCGAGGAAAACTATACTCCGGATTGGATAGGACCTGTAAGGAATGATGAGAGATACGATCCTTATAGGGATAAGGCATTTCCGGATGATCTGTTGATACCCGTTAACACCATTATTGATGGTGAAAGAGACCATGAGCTTTTATGGGTCAGGCCTGTTCAGGTAAGAGACAACAATTTGCTCGGAATCACAATAGAACCAGGTCAAGTGATCGAAAACAATTCTCCGGTAATGATAGTCGAAATCAGCGACTTTATTGAAGATAGAAAGTTCAAAATCTCCGGTATGACAATGGATATGATCAAGGCGGTATGCGAATCAGATGATCCACAGTCGTTTTTTAGGAATCTTTGATAATGGAGAAGAGAGCATGGGTATATTCGATGTGAGTGAAGAATCAATAAAAGGTCTTTATCAGAGAATTTTTACTGATTCCGGGCATGGATTTGTTGATCCTATGGCATATCCTGATCTGGACCGTGAACTTAGAGCTTTTGCAAAGTTGAATAATTGCTCTTATGATGAGGCATATATTTTAGCCAAAACGGGGAAGAAAATGGGGAGTTTATTACAGAAATGATGATTTATGCTAGTCTGTTAGCAATATTTCTCATTAGTACTACATTTTCGTGGTAAAATTATTAAATGAGGGATTAGTCTTATGGGAATAGCCATAATTACTGTGATGAATCGAGTATTAGAGCCGTATAATTCATAGAAGAAATCGGGTGGAAAGGATTTCTTCTATGATATGGCTCTTTTTGTTTGCATATTTACCACTTAAATAGTTGAAACCTGATTTTATAGAGGAACGGTATATTATTAATGGGTACTTTTTGAATTATGGGAAAATTAAAATTTTGTATTGTTAAGAGAATTGCATCTTGGAATATTTCGGACTCGGATACTTTGGAACTCAATATTATTAAGTGGGGTAATAATCCGGAAAAATATGATCTTAGAAAGTGGTCCGATGGAGAGCCCGGAAAAGGAGTAACAATTCCAGAGGAGATGATGGATGATTTGTTTCGATCGATAGGAGAGGAATTGGGATATGAAATAGATCCAATTCCAAATGATGATGAATCTATTGATGCCTCTGATGAAGAAGATACTATTTCTGAAAATTTGGAATCACTTAATCATTTATTTGACATAGAACCACCATTTTCTTTTGACTCTAGTGTTTCGGACACTGAGCCATCTAGCGTAAAAGAAGAAATTGATTTTCACGATATCTTTGTATATGGATTGTCACGTGGATGCGAAAACTATGATCATCAAGATAAAGAATTAGTTAGAGCAACAGTTCCAATTCTAAAAAGGATAGGCGGCGTTAAAACTATAGAATTTAATGCAGTATATTGTAAGGATTGTGGTGTGTATTACATTACAGAATCCGAATTTGATAGGATTTCGGAATCCGGTAGGATTCTTTGTCAGTTAATGTCAGGAAAAGAATATATAGAATATAAAAGAAACTTAAAGGATTCAGATTATCCCAATACTATGCAGATAGAAAGTACTCTTCATATGTTTGGTTATAATGTCGGGCAAAAAGATGATTATTCGGATAGTTACAGACAGAAAATTTTGGATTCGGCAATTTCATCAGGAGTTGTTACAAGATCTGATGCGATTGGTCTGATAAAATCTCTGATCCATAGGAATGAAAGAAAGAGAAATTTTGAGTATGCAGTAGAAAAATGGAGAAAAGATTTAGCATATTTGAATAATATTGATCCAGTGGTCTACCAACAATCAAGACGTTTGATTGGAGTGAAACGAATTATCAAGATGATATAAATTATTTATGAAGGTTTGAGATTTATGAATAATCAGTTCGCTATGATGTATATATTGTTTTTAAATTGTAGAATTTGATTGAAATTGGTCAAAGGGAATAATAAAACATAAAGCCAAAATATCCAGAGTTGGATAATCTATAAAAAGTACAGTATATAATTACCAATTATTATTTGCAGGGTATTGTTATGGGATTTGCAAAATATCATGAAGATAATTTAAAAATATGCGATGAACGAATGTATTATAGGAGTGGATCATATGTACCATGCATTCAGTCACATTACTCGTATGATAATGATTCAACAGTAAAATATAACTACTTTTGCCCTTTTTGCAAAAAAGGATTCTTAGCACGTGGAAAGATGATTGATCATGTTTTGGCGTCGCACGGGGGAAGACATGAATACGTGTATGTAAATAACCGTAAAATTACTCAAGCGGAAGAAACAATTACACAAATCAGATCTTTGATTCTATATAGTTTCAGAGATGAAACTAGAGAAATAGTATTGCATGGTGATAGCGGAAAGAAATACACCTTTTGCACAAAACCTGACATTTTTGAATATGATTTGCAGGGGATACTGGGCTCTGAATTGTATTCGGAAATCTCTATAGAAAATATAGATTACCCTGTATGCATCAAACAATTACTTGATATAAAAGTAGTTTCTATAGAAAAAATTATTACCGGAAAATATTGCTCATATCTATTTGATAATCAGATATCGGAGGAATTATTAGGGCCATCAGAAAGCTTGATATATCTTAAGATGATGATTCACGAGGGCGAAGGCACTGAATCATTTTTTGACCGAGTCAGGGTAATGAATTTCGATCATTCTAGAGATTTGGATGAACTATATTACTATCATTTCCTGCATGTCGGCGATACGTTAGGGTGTGAAAACAAAGAAATACGGGATGTGCTTGATGGCTTGATGCTCATCCTTAATGGAGAATATAAAAGGGCTGAACTATTTTTTGCTTCTGCTAAGGGGGACAGAAATGATATTATTGGTTGCCAGATAATAGTTGGTCTATTGCAAAATGATAAACTTGGTACTGACTTTTTAGTGAACAAATATGAACCTGTTGGATTTATAGGGTTGCTGGAGCGGATTTTATTATATTATTCAAGATATGAAAAAGTGCAGCCTAGATTTTTAAATCATGAAATTGATGAATTGAGTTTGTTTACCAATTATCCATTAATTAAAAGTGTCATAAATCTATATAACTCTATAGATCATTCGGAAACATTTGAACATAATAGTTATTCTCTTTTGCGTGGACTTACTCCTTTGGCGGCAGTTCAGTATTGCAGTTATTTAGACGACGAATCGATAAGAGAAAAAATCCTTAAAAGTATGGTCAAGGAGCATCCCGATTCATCAATTATTAAGGACTATGCTTTAAACAATGAGTATTGCTGGCTGAAACAGAGGATTTCAGTCTCAGATGGAGAAATATATAGGAAAGCAATAAAAATAGAAAATATTAAACTAAAACTCTTCTCTGAGGGCTTTATAGATGATTTTCCGTTTGACGGAGACATTCGCATTACTCCGTTGGGGGGAGAAAATGGCATAGGTGCCAGTTGCTTTATAGTATCTTATAAAGGATACAATATTGCCTTGGATTGTGGAATTGATCCTGTTAAACAGGGAGACGATGCATATCCGTTTCTCGATCAATGGAATAGAGAGATAGATATGATTGTTGTATCACATGCTCACATCGATCATAGTGGTGGAGTGCCAAAGGCTCATGCAATGTGGCCCGAAGCAAAAATAGTGTGTACAGCTCCTACAAAAGTGTTTTTAAAATATTTATATTCCGATATAGCAAAGATAAAAAATGGAATTAACGATGAATTTGAAATAGAAAATATATTTTTGCAAAAAGATGTAGTAGCTGACACACTAAATTCGATTGTTTCGGTCGAGTATGAACAGTGGTTTGGTGTGGGAAAAGATATTAGAATCCGACTTCATCCTGCTGGTCATATTGTCGGCGCTGCGATGATTGAACTAAATATAGCCGGGAAAACTATTTTATATACAGGGGATTGCTGCAATTATTCTCAAGCATTGGTTAAAGGGTTTTCGTATCAATATTTACCTACTAATATAGATTATCTTATTACTGAAACTACATATATAAAAAAGTCTAAGATTAATTGGAATCAACAACGCAAAGAATTAGAGGATGACATAATCAAGTCGATTAAAGCACGAAAAGCAATTCTGCTACCCACAGCATCGATTGGAAGATGCCAAGAACTTGTGTGCGTTATTGGAGAGATGAAGCTTGAAGGGCTTATTCCGAATGATATTCAACTCTGTATAGCTGGAATGGCTATTCCTTCAACAACTCAGATTGCTCCATTTATGAATGATAGATATGAGCAAATTATAGGCTTGTTTGAGGAGTTTGACGGAAAAGTATATCCTGATGAGAATGCAATTGTTGTTGCAAGTTCAGGGGCAATGACCAAAGGCAGTGCGTCTTATAATATTTCAAAATATTGGGATAATCAGCATGTAAAATTTAGTATCATATCCAATGGATTTTTGGAAGAAGACTCGGAGGCTTGTGCTCAAAATATAGATAAATATACAAATGTACAGAGAGCCTCTTTACCCTCTCATATGGATCTTTCAGGATTGCTCGAACTTATAGAATATGTATCCCCAAAAGTTGTATCTTATGTTCATCGTGGGGAGGGGACAACAAATGATTATAGATCTCTTGTTAGTACGTGTACAGACAAGTTTTCCGGCGATCTGGTGACTATGAATTTATGTGCAAATAGAACGGATTGCATTTTCGATTTATACAAATGGATTATGGAAGGAGAAATAAATGGCTAAAGATAAGAAATCAAATGATAATCCCTATTATTCGTTTATGACGGAATATATTGAGTTTTGCATTCGGCCATGTAAGAACAAACTGTCAGAAAAAGAGAAAGAAGGTCTTTCTGATGATGAAATTGTATCAAAAGAGGAAGAACTTAAGGCTAATATAACAAAATTTAATAAAAAACAGAATGAGTGTAAGGATACATACTCAAACATGTGCAGTTCTATAGAAAAGTCCGGATTGCCTGAACTGGAAGCGTATTCTGATGCAATGATCACTCTTTATGAAGAAAAAAGTGATTGGAAAAAGGATATAAAGTCAGCATTGGTTGCTAATGCATCTTTGAAATTGTATCGAAAATTTCGGGATGATTTAAATGGATTATATCCAATCCTTTTAAAGATTAATAAAGTGTTTCCTATCGATGATTATTCGGAATTATCACTTAAATCCAGGGCATCTTTATATGGGAGCGAAGTGAATAAAACACAGAAGGGATCTTTGAAAAATGCACCATTGTCCAATGATGAAATTTCTCGAATGTTGGATATGTTTTGCGCTGGTGATGATTTCAAAAGGCTGGGAGATTGGATCATAGATATTCTCGCGTTTGATGATGAATTAATCGATGATGCTTACAAGAAGGAATTTGTTCCTTTAAGACATCAGTTGAAAGAACAGATATATAATGCACTTTCATCAAACGAATCATATAGAAGTGCGGTTCAGAAGGCTTTATTCGATGAAGGTATGTTGAATAAACTGATAGATGGTTTTTGCTCGGTTAATGGGTTGAAAAAAAACATAGATCAATTGACTGAAAACGCTAAATTATTAGAGGAGAGATTAGTAACTGAAAATCTTGAGCACGAGGTGCGAAGAAAAGAACAATCTGAAATGATCAAGAAAAAAGATTCAGAAATTGAATTCTTAAAGAAATATGTACACGACTATGAGCATATTTGCGTGCAATTAGACAATTTAAAAAGAAAATACAATGCCCAGATAGATATTAATGAAAGCATCAAAATTGATGATAAAAATAAAATTGATGAATTAAATGACAAGATTAAAAAGCTTTCTGATGAAGTTGAGATGATAACTCACGAATTAGAAGAGATGAAAAAGAATTATGAAGCATTGCAGTCTGATTATGGGTTGAAAGCAAATGAACTTGAACGCCTTAAAGCTGGTTCGACTCAGAGAACTGAGAATGCACGAAAGGAAGTTCTTAAGGATCTGATTTTCGGATTGAATGAACAATTATATTATTTGACAATGTTTTTGTTGGAACTAAAAGATACAGGTGGTCTCGCTCCTGAAACAATAGAATTGTTTGGCGACACATTAGATAATGTTGACAAAGCACTTGAAAAGTTGGGAATTGAAAAAATAGGCGTTGTAGAAAACACGACTTCATATGATTCTACACTGCATGAATGCTCGGATTCGAAAATGTCTAATGGAGAAAAAGTGATAGTCAGAGGCTATGGATGGAAAATTAAAGATGAAGTTTATATAAAAGCACCTGTAGAGAAGGGGGAATAACCCATGGAAAAGGTAACTATTAAAATTCCATATGCCAGTGGGAGAAATAATCTAATTGAGGATCTTACTATTGATGATTTGAAAAGAATTAGTGATCCTATTATTGAAAGGGCGATAGAACCTATTTGGGATGCTTTGGAAAAAGCAAATCTTGAAAAAGAGGATATTGATCTTGTTATTCTAGCAGGCGGCTCTTCACAACTTCCCGGAGTATATTCCAAGATTCGCGATGCGATTGGAGTAGAGCCTAGAATCATTCCCAAAAATCTTATGTTGGCTATATCTTATGGCGCATCTTTATATCAAAGAGATGTGTTCGATTTGCCCAAGATAAAAAGGGATGTAAGAACTCTCGGCAGTTCCCTTGGTCTTATGATAGATGATGGGGGAAGAAGGGGAGTTAAACTCCTATTGAATCATAATGACCCTTTGCCTGCGAGATCTGAACATACATTTGAAATTGCAGATGGTCAGACTGAAGTCTCTTTGAATCTTGTTACTTTATTAGGCAATACCGACAAGGTTGATAGAAAACTTAAACAGAGAAATTTAAAACTATCTAAAGGTGCATCTCAAGTAAAAGTAGAGATTACCGTTACAGAGAACAAATTGATAGAGCTGACTGCATACGATCCGAAACATAAAGATGAAAAATCCATAATACAGGTTGATAGACAAACAATGTCTGAACAAGATATCGCCGATAAACGAAATCAACTTGGAATCAAGATGGCTGACGATGGCAATAAAAACCACATTCAACCGTGTATAGGTATTGATTTAGGAACGACGACAACTGAACTAACTTATACAAATCGATCAGGGGACGTGGAATTAATGTATCTTGTTAATCCGGAAGCTCCTGCTCAATACTCGGAGTATTGTTTCCCGTCAGTTATATATTTTAAAAATGGCATAGAAAATCCTGAAATTGCTAATACAAAGGCGTGTGATGCACTTGGCAACTCAGATGATTCGGAAAATGTATGTGGGAGTTTTAAAATAGCAAATAGAAATAAATATGTTATCTCCATTGACGGAAAAGGACTTTCTGTAAGTGACCTATCAGCGATATTGCTTAGCAAAGTCTGGAAAACTGCTAAGGAATATTTTGACGATATGGATTTGAAAAGTGCTGTTGTGACTGTGCCGGCGGCTTTCGATTTCGATGCTTGCCAGGATACATTCAATGCAGCTAAAACTGCAGGGATAGAGAATGTAACGCTTATAGATGAGCCAACAGCTGCGTATTTGTATTATTCGCATATACAAGGCTTTGATACAACAAACATTAAAAATGTTTTGGTTTTTGATTTTGGTGGAGGTACTGCAGATGTGGCTGTTTTGGATGTTAAAAATGAAGCTTATTCAGAAGCCCATCAATATAAAGAATGTTTATATTCTGTCTTGGGGGTTAGCGGAGCTGTCAGTTGCGGTGGAAAGAGTATAGATGATGCAATTGTTGATGAGATTCGTAAAAGATTTGAGGAAAAGTACAACTGTACAATAACTGCCACTAATCTGAAGAGATTAAGAACTGAAGTGGAAAAAGCAAAGGTTGAATTATCTGAAAAGTATAATGAAAATGGGGAGGAATAAATGGACGAGGAATCGATTGTCGAATACTTAAGGAGATTTAACCAAACTTGTTCTCTTATGGAGAACAATGAGAATTCTTCTCGTTTGATTTTGAATTTGGAGAAAGAGTTTTTAAACGAAAAACAACAGTTTTTCGCTGATAATATTTCACTTGTTGATAATTCAAATTCTGATATATATAAATTTGGAGCTATTTTCTTTTATGGCTTTCGCATGGGAGTTGTTAATCTTAAAGGAAAAAACGAATGTTTCACCAGACAAGGCGGATATAGAGATAATGCTATAAGCACTTATAATCTTGATGATGTATTAAATGAAGAATCTGAAGAGGATAACCCTAATGGATCTGTCTCTAATATAGTTCGTTGGGCCATTAATCCTGGTGGAAACACAGATGTTTCTGAGTCTGTAGTGGCTAAAATGATCTTGCCTTTACTGAAAAATCTTTGCAGGACTATATCCCCGGGGAAAAGTGCGGAATGTACTATTGTATTGCCACCGTTTTCTACTGACATTGAAATCCAAGATTGGGATAATGTGTTTTCTGAATTGAAAATTTCAGATTTAAAAATCCATATAACAAATTACGGAGGTTTATTTCGTCTTGAGGATAACGAGAGACGATATATTATTCAAGAACAAACGGATGGAATCTATGAATATGTGATTGTTTCTGCATATGAAAAGATAAGGGGGCACAATTCATGCATAGGATGTGTCGCATTTGATGTAAAGGATTCTGATCGTCAATATGTACTTAGGGATATAAAATCTATAAGTTTGGTTATAGACAATCAAAATGATCGATATAATGTTTCTCGTGAGAATAAAAATAGTGCTGGTTGGGATTATGCTGAGGTAAAATATCCCGTCATCGCGGGATTTAAAAGCTTTCTTGGGTGTCATTCATGCTCTTTTGGTAGCGTTTTTTACAAGAAAACTGATTATGTGGGTGATGATAAAATTCTCACAAATGATTTGATTAATGTATACAAAAAAAATGAAGCACTTCAAGTTTCAGAAGTGTGCTCTAGAATTTTAAACGAGAAAAATCTATATAATATTTCATTGGGCGACTTGGTATATATATCTAATGCTATAGAAAAAGATAATAAGCATTTTGCTGCTGTAAGTATATCTACAAAAAAGAGATATAAACTTGGTACCTCTCAAAATTTTGCTATAACAGTCGATTTAAATAATTTGCATAAAATACCGGCGAATTTCGCTACTTTCACTTGGAAGGTGCGAGATAAGAAGAAAAAGCAGATTCCTTATTTTGAGTTGAATCCTCGCAAGCATTCTGAACACCAGTTGATAGAATCTATTATTTCTTATTATTCAAACTGCACTACTGAAATGGTTGCTGAAGATATTTTATATATGTATAAAAGTGGCGTGGATCCGAGCGCGTTTTTTGTAGCTAAAATTTTTATGCTGTTATCTCAGATGGATTCTATAGAAATTGATAGTTGCAATTCTTTTGTTACTTCAATAGAGAATGTTGATGATGTCCAATATAAGGAAATCGATAAAACTAATATAAGTTTATCGTCAGCAGTGACTGATAATAAATTAAAACGACCTAAGCTGCTTGAGACAGATGTTAAGGATGACGAGCTTAAAGCTCTGTATGAGGAAGTGCTTACCCCGGGTAAGTGGCATATCGAAGGTGAGGACGATTTTGATGTAAATAACGGTGAAGCAACAGGGATCATCCTCTGGGATCCTTCCGATGACGAAACAGAAGTCGAAGTGACTCTTGCTTGTGATCCTGATGATCTTAAGTCTGCGGCTCTTGCAACGGAACACCTTAACAGGATACTTAAGGACAGGGAAGCATTTGAAATGGCCGTGTTTGAAGCGGTTTTGAATGCCCTTGCCGAGGAAGACGGCATGATCACCACATGGGAAGGTGAGTCCGAGGGCGATGTAAGGATTACCGGGGAAGAATGCAGAAAAAGGCTTGGGATCTCCGGTATATTCCTTTCATCTGACGGATCGGGTTCGGTTATGGTAGATCTCGATGGGATGTTCACAGACCACGCATACAATATAGATATATGTTCTGACGGAACTTTTGAATCACATGGATTGATAGGATAGGTATAATTGTATTATGACTGAGTTTGACAGACTTGTTCAGGAAACAAAAGAAGAAATAAGGGCTTTGCTTAAAAATCCCAATATCAGACCTTCGTTCATGACATGTGATCAACTGAGAGATGTTCAGGGCGAGATATGCAGAATGGCCTACGTAAGGGATTCGGATAAATTCTATCCATACTATCCCAAGGGCATGGCTGATGCCTGTTGGGAGGCGGATCACCCCCTGGTGAAAAAGCTTGACCTGATCGCGGAATTATATTGTAAATTATGATCTTGATATATGTTCAGACGAAAGCGTTTGAATCACATGGATTGGTACAGGTGATCCGGTCATCCTTGCAAGATTTGGGGATGGGTTCAGTCTGATATCAGAGGATGACAGGTAGCTTATGGGGCCACTTAACCTTCTTGGTTAGGTGGTTTTTTTTGCAACAAGTGAGGCCGAATTTGCATTAACTGCAGTGATATATTGAAGGCTTATGCGTAACATTTTATGATCCGGGTATATCAAGGAGGAATGCATATGAAACGGATCATTAGAATTTTATCGCTGATACTTACGGTTCTTGTTCTTATGAGTGATCGTATATATGTACAGGGGGCAGGCATTGAAGATCAGGTTCGGGATTACATAGATGAGTTCCGGACGCAGACAAGATGCACCGCTGTGAGTGTAGCCATTGTAAGGGGCGACGAGACGTATTTTTACGGTGACGATGAAGGTTTATTCCGGATAGGATCCATGACCAAGGCATTTACCGCTCTGGCTGTTCGGAAGCTGATCAGTGAAGGGGAGCTGTCCGAGAATGATACGGTGTTTGCGGTTTTGCCCAGGTTTACGGTTACTTATGAGAACGATCCCTGTGATATTACGATAGGGCAGCTTCTGACCCAGACAAGCGGATTTACCAATAATGAGAAAGTATACCCAAGCGCATCGGGAACTATGACACTTATGGAATGGGTGGACAGCATGTCCGGAAGAGAACTGGCTTTCAGACCGGGTACGGAATACGCATACTCAAATGCTAATTACAATCTCCTTGGTGCTGTTATCGAGCAGGTTTCCGGAATGAGTTTTCAGGAATACATGGAAAAAGAGATCCTTACGCCCTTGGGACTTGAAAATACTTATGTGCAGGTACCGGATGACGCCCATAATATCGTATGCGGATCGAGACTTGGATACAGATGCAGCTTTGAATATGACATTCCGGTCGCACCCGGAAGGATACCTGCTGGGTATTTTTACTCGAATGCAGAGGATATGGCAAGATGGATCCGCATATGGCTTGGGACGGCAGATATCCCGGAAGAGTACAGAGGATTAGTGAGGGAGATAAAGGATGAACTCACAGATACGGGAGATTACACTTATGGATGGGAGCTTTTTGAAAACGGTACTATAGGACATTCCGGAGGAACCCCTGATCACTCCTCGAGGATCGTATTTTCCGAGGAAAACCGGATCGGCTTGTGCGTACTTACCAATATGAACGTGGCTGCATCTACCGACAGTTTATGTAATGGCATATACTCGCTCTGCATAGGAGAGGGCAAGGCATCTCTGAGTACGGATGTATGGACGGTGTTCGACCTGGTGTTTACAGCTTTAACGGCGGTCTGCGCGGCTGTTTTGATTCTGACCGTCTTCGTAAAGAAAAGGAGAGTTCTGCTGGCCGCAGGCTGTATCATGCTTATTCTTTTGATCCTGATCTGCACTGTAATGCCGGCTGTTTTCGGAGCCGGACTACGTGATATAATGTTTGTGTGGGCACCCTTGAGCTTTGCGGGCGGGATTTTTGCCCTGGCGATAGATCTGATCGTGACTGTGATAAGACTATGGATGATGAGAAATGATAATTGAGAAGAAACAGGTAGAAGGAAAGCCGCTGACTGTCGTCATCGAGTATCCGCAGTGGAACGATTCGGTGGAGAACCTGGTGAGAAAGATAAGCCTTATGGATCTTACATTTACCGGGAAGAGCGAAGACAGAACGGTCAATATCAGCATATCGGATATCTATTATATAGAAAATGTGGAGAGGAAACTGTTCCTGTATACCAGGGATGAAGTCTTCAGGTTCGACGGAACCATGTCCGATATTGAAAAAGGCATCTTCGAAACGGGACTTGTGCGTATATCCCGTACCTGCATTATGAATACCGATTACTTAAGGGAGATAAGGCAGATCAGGAACAGTCATCTTGAAGCGGTCATGGATAATGACGAAAAGCTGATCGTATCAAGGAAATATCTTCCGGAGATAAAGAAGATCTTTAAGAGGAGATCCATATGAAAAGAATCCTTAGGGACACATGCATACTGGCCGCTCTGATGATACTCTGCGTATTTACAGTATCCATCATATGGGTGGGACTTACGGATGAGATAAGCCTCGTGCTCAGTCTTTTCGGTTTATCATTTATCATATCCCTTGCTAACTATTTCATGGATGAATATGTGACACTGCCCATCTTAGCCGGCTATGTTGTAAAATATATACTGGCGACCGGGATAGTCATGCTGTTCGGCTTCATCGCCGGCTGGTTCTATAAGAGCAATTTCTGGATGGCATTCATCTATGTGGGGATCGTTCTTGTGCTGGCCTATCTCGTTGATGCTATCAAGACAAAGCAGGATATAGACTATATCAATTCAAGGATAGACAGGATAAGAAACAGAGAACGCTGAGAAAACGGAGGAGAATCTATGCAAACGATAATCATCACACTTGATTCAAGAAAGATGGATAATCCGGATCTGGACATCAGATATATTCTTCCGGACAGGATAGATGAATATACAGACGGTCAGATCAAGGACAACGGCTTTGACTATATCACCGGGGACATAATGGGGATATGGCTTGAGACAGAAAACGCATCCGAAAATGTTGATAAAGTTATAAGCCTCATCGAGTCCGAGGAAATACTGGATAACGATCTGTCAATGGCAGCAGAGGTCTTCATATCGGAAGAGGAATGCGCTGAACTGGAACAGTGCAAGAGGGTTTATCCGGAGTGAGGAAGGTGACAGGAAACTCCGACAGTTCAATCTCGAAAGGAGACTGCTCATGGGATTATTCGGACCGGCATGGAAAAGTAAAAATGAAAGTAAAGCAATAGCCGCGGTAAAGACGATCACGGATGATAAGGAGTTGCTTAACGTTGTCTTAAACTGTCCTACCGGAGCCTGGAAAACCGCTTTAGATCAGATCA
>JAEEGL012710069.1_pt1 | contig 16303 bp, 8 predicted proteins | sample 9134231 | NCBI WGS metagenome assembly JAEEGL01 (sample SAMN16246548, study PRJNA631951) | gut metagenome | biome: gut microbiome; feature: rumen; material: fiber-attached | host: Bos | place: Iran: Karaj | collected 2018-10
CGAAGTACGACAACGAGAACTACCAGTTCTCGGCCGGCATGAACGGCGTCGGCACGAAGGCGGTGAACGCGCTCTCGGAGTTCTTCGAGGTGAGGTCCTTCCGCGACGGCGAGTTCTCCGAGGCGTACTTCGAGGAGGGGCGCATCAAGTCCAGGAAGCGCGGCAAGTGCAAGGGCAACGAGCACTCTGGCACGTTCATCCGCTACAAGCCCGACGCCAAGGTCCTCAAGCACTTCAAAGTGCGCGAGGAGCACGTCGTCCGCCGCATGAAGATGTACTGCTACGTGAACGCGGGCCTCACGATCAACCTGAACGGGCAGCCCATCTGCTCCGAGCGGGGGCTTGCGGACCTCATAGCGGACGAGGCGCAGTTCGAGAAGCTCTACGCCCCGTTCCACATCAAGACGAAGAACCTCGAGATCATCTTCACGCACACCAACCGCTTCGGCGAGGAATACCACTCGTTCGTCAACGGGCAGTACACGACGGACGGCGGCACTCACCTCACGGCGTTCAAGGAGGCGCTCACGAAGGCGCTGAACGACTACGACCCGAAGAAGAAGTTCGACGGCGACGACATCCGCGACGGGCTCATCGGGGCGGTCTCCATCCGCATCATGAACCCGGTCTTCGAGGGGCAGACCAAGATCAAGTTCGTGATGAACGACATCCGCGCCGAGCTAGTCCAGCAGATGCGCAAGGAGATCGAGGCCGCGCTCCACCGCTCGTCCGCCGACGCCGACAAGCTCATCGCGAAGATCGAGGAGACGGGGAAGATCCGCTCGCAGCTCAACACGATCAAGAAGCAGGCGCGCGAGCGCTCGCAGGCGGTTTCCGTCAGGGTCCCGCAGCTGAAGGACTGCAAGAACCACCTGAAGCTCGACAAGGTGAACAAGAAGACCGGGAAGCCCGAGGGAGACGACACGATGATCTTCCTCACCGAGGGGCAGTCCGCCGGCGGAACTCTCGGCCAGGCGCGCGACACGATGAACCAGGCGATGTTCTTCCTCAAGGGAAAGCCGCTCAACACGTGCGGGCTCGCGAAGGACGTCCTGTACAAGAACGAGGAGTTCTTCAACCTCATAAAGACGCTCGACATCGAGGAGTCTCTCGAAAACCTCAGGTACTCGAAGATCATCTTCGCGACCGATGCCGATGTCGATGGACTCCACATACGGATGCTCCTCACGACGTTCTTCATGCGCTTCTACCGCCAGCTCATCCTGGACGGGCGCGTCTTCATCCTGGAGACGCCGCTCTTCCGCGTCCGCAACAAGAAGGAGCACTACTTCTGCTACACGGACGCCGAGCGCGAGGAGGCGATCAAGAAGTGCGGGCGCGGCTGCGAGATCACGCGCTTCAAGGGCCTCGGGGAGATCGACAAGGAGGACTTCAAGGGCTTCATCGGCGAGGACATGCGCCTTACGCCGGTCGTGTGCGCCGACGACTCCGACGTCGAGAAGACGATCAAGTTCTACATGGGCTCAAACACGCCGGAGCGCAAGGACTACATCATGGAGTCGCTCGTCTGCGACTCCAGCGAGTTCTAGCCGGGACGCCGACACATCATGGTGACGAAAAACATGCAAGGCGCAGGAAAGGGCTTCTCGTGGATTGAGAAGGCCTGCCTTTTCGTGGCGAGCGGGTTCGGGATCGGGCTCGTCGCGCCGTTCGCCCCGGGGACGTTCGGATCGGTTCCGGGCGTCGCGCTCGCGTTCGCGACGACGGCGCTTCCGCTGTGGCTGGAGATACCTGTCGTCACGGCGCTCGCAGTCGCGGCAATCCCGTTCTGCGACGTCGCGGAGCGGATGCTGGGAATCAAGGACGACGGCAGGATCGTCGCCGACGAGTGGATGCTCTTCCCGATCGCGGTGGCGGGACTTCCCCTGGCGTCTCTCCCGTGGTGCGCCGTTGTCGTGTTCTTTTGCGTGACGCGGTTCATAGACATCGTGAAGCCGCCGCCGGCGAGGGGGCTCCAGTCGATCCCCGGCGGAAGGGGGATCGTCGTCGACGACTTCGTGGCGAACCTCTACTCGCTTGCGATCAACTGGCTCATCTACCTTGCGATGACGCACCTTTCGATATGGAAATAGGCGACCCGGCAATACACGTGACCGATCCATGCAGGCCGATCGAGTTCGACCTCTCGCGTCCGCTGGAGATCGAGGTGGGCTGCGGCAAGGGGCAGTTCCTCGCGCGGCGCGCGGCGGAGCATCCAGAGTGCGACTTCCTGGGGATAGAGCGCATGCTGGAGCGCGTGAGGCTCTTCGCCGGGAAGTGCCGCCGCGCGGGCCTTGCGAACGCGCGCGTCCTCAGGCTGGAGGCGCTCTACACGTTCCACTACCTCCTCCCCGCGCACCATGCGCGCCGCGTCTATGTGTTCTTCCCCGACCCCTGGCCGAAGAAGAAGCACCACACCCACAGGCTCTTCGGACCGCTTTTCCGCGCCGCGCTCTGGAAGCGGCTGGAGCTAGGCGGGAAGCTGGAGTTCGCCACGGACCACAAGGAGTATTTCGACGAGGTGTGCGAGGGCTTCGCCGGCGACGCGCGCTTCGAGCGCGTAGAGCCGATGCCGCGTCCGAAGGAGGTCTGGACGGAGTTCGAGACGATGTTCCGCGAGAAGGGGCTCCCCATATACAGCGCGGCGTGGAAGAGCCTGCCGGCGGACGACGCGCCGCTTGCGCCGCTGACGATTCCGCCGGAGGCGGAGCCGCGCGAGGGAATCGCGCGCCGCCTGCCGGCGTGACGCGCTGCCCTCGCGGAGAGCCGTCCGGGCATTTTCGGTCGCCGCAAACTTCGCGGCCAAAACGGAAAGGAGCAACACGATGAGAAAGACGCTACTCTTGGTATTTGCGGCGGTCGCCGCGACGGCACATGGGGCTGATGCTTACAACTGGTCCGGCCTGCAGGACGCGCTGAACCAGGGCGGAACGGTCCGGCTTGCGGCCGACTGCTTCGCCCCGGCCGACGGCACCGTGACGCTCTCCGTCACGAACGGCGCCGTGACGCTGGACCTTTCTGGACACAACATAACGGGGAACGGCTACGATACCGTGATGGAAGTCCGCGACGGCGGGTCGCTCACGCTTACGAACAGCGCCGCCGCAGCAGGCGCAATCACCGGGGGCGGCTACCACGGGGTATATGTTGGCGGACGCGGCGTCTTCACGATGAACGGAGGCTCGATCACCGGCAACGCCTGCGCAGAAGGGTGCGGCGGCGGCGTTTTCGTCGATGGAAACGGCGTGTTCACGATGAACGGCGGCGTGGTCTCCGGCAATGCCGCCGACAAAGACGGCGGAGGCGTTTACGTTGACGGCGACGGGACGTTTACGATGAACGGAGGCGTCATCTCGGAGAACACCGCCGATGGGTGCGCAGGAGGCGTCTATGCGGAAGGTTCGATTGCCGTGAACGGCGGCATGGTCTTCGGCAATGCCGCAGACTGGTGCGGCGGGGTGTATCTCGAGGGGACGTTGTCCGTCTCCGGGAAGCCTGTAGTGTCCGGCAATGCGGACTATTACGGCAACCGCTTCAACATCTTCGGCTACGGCGCATTCATTGCCGTCGTCGGCAGCCTTTCTGCGGGGGCTTCGATCGGAGTGACAACTTCGGCCACGCCAGGGGAAACAAGTCCGGTTGTGTTTACCGGTGCGATATCGGGGGACGTGGAGAGCGCCAGGCGGTGCTTTTTCAGCGACAAATCCGACTTCCACGTTGAAACGGCGAATGGCGCATTGTGCCTCGCCGTCGGCGAAGAGCCTGTTGCGTATCCGGCGTACCTCGACGGGGCGGACGAGTCTGTCAAGGCGAAATACAACGCATGGGCGGCGCGCTACGGCGCCGACGCGGCGGGCGCATTCGAGGGGCAGTTCCTCCTGGGCCTATCCCCCGCGGTGCAGCTGCCGGCGGGCGGTTCGCTTCTGAAGGTCGTGGGCTTCTCGCTGACGGAGACCGGGCACCGCCTTGACCTCGCGAGCGACGCCGGGCCGTTCTTCCAGCCTGCGGGCCGCGAAGGGGACGTGTTCCTCGGAAACGGGATTCTTGCGATGAAGACGGGAGCCTCCCTCTCGACGATGCTGGGTGCCGGCGCGTCCGCGATGGCCGTCCCGGCGACAATCGACGTTGTGACCGGTCACGCCACCGTCGATCTTGGATTCGACGTCTGCCCCGCATCGGCGGACGCGAGCTTCTTCCGTCCGCTCATAACGGCGTCGAGCCCTTATGCCGCCGGATTGCGTCCAGAGGGCGGCTATGCCCCGGCTGGCTATCGCCTCGTGTGGAGCGACGAGTTCGATTCTGGCGACAAGCCGTCCGCCGAATGGGATTACAATGTCGGCGGCGGCGGCTGGGGCAACGGGGAGCAGCAGTACTACTGCGACGGCGGCGAGTTCAGGAGAGGGAACTACCAAAGGCAGACAGCTTATGTCGGCGACGGTACGCTGAAGATCAAGGCGTATAAGCTGCCCAGCAGTGTCCAGCCCCGTCCCGACGGCTGCGGCTACATCTCGGCCCGCATGAACACGACGAACGGCTGGAAGTACGGCTACGTCGAGATGCGCGCGAAGCTTCCGCCCGTCAAGGGATGCTGGCCTGCGTTCTGGATGCTGCCGCAGGACCGGCTCCACTACGACGTGGAGAATGACGCCAAGGCCGGCGAGATAGACATGATGGAGTACGTCCCCGGCGATCCCGACCCGCAGGCCATTAACAAGATATACTTCTCCGCGCACAGCCAGAACGCGACCCGGCTCTCCCCGACAGGGGGCACGACTTACGAGGATCCCGTCACGCACGAGGGGCATCCCTATTGTCAGGATGGAATCGTCGCGAACCCGGCCGAATGGCACTGCTACGGCATGGAGTGGACGCACGAAGGCATACGCGGCTACCTGGACGGCGTGCAGTTCTTCTACGCCCCAAATCCGATTCCGGACGAGGAGGACATGGGGAATCCGGCGACATGGCCTTTCAACCAGGAGTACTACATAAAGCTCAACCTGGCCGTCGGGAGCGATTTGAGCTGGGGCGGCAAGCCTGACGACGACTTCACCGAGGCGACGTTCGAGGTTGACTGGGTGAGGGTTTACCAGAAGTGAAATAAAGTGTGCAAAAGTGCCCCAAAGCGATTGACTTCCGCAGAGAATAAATGATATAATACCCGTCGATGAGCGTGGAGAAGAGTTTTCCTCGTCGGCGGGTAGTGGCAGTTGCAATCGCTATTCTGTCATCCTGCTGTGCATGGGGCGGCATCGATGACATGGTGCTGAGGTTCTCGACCGTTGGTCCGGACCGCTATGCGGACGGAACAATAGTTGGGGATGGCGAGTGCTATGCCCTCGTCTGGTCGCCCGAAGGCTCGGCGTTCGCCGGGTTCAACGCGGACGGGTCGCCCGTTTCCGCCAGCGACCGCGTCGTGCTTGCGGGCGCGCTTGCGAAGGACGGCCGTTGCCGCGACGCGATTTTCCAGATACCCAGGGCGACGTACGACGAGCTTGACGGCGGCGAATGGGCGGTCTGCCTTGTCGATACGCGCACGACCGCCGGCATTCCCGCCGGAGTGCAGGACGGAAGGCCTCTGCGCGTCAACCGCTGGGGCCTGGTGAGAAGCGACGTCAGGACCGACGTCTCCGCCGCTGGCTCGCTGCGGCTCAGGGCGGGGGCGGCGTCTCGCTCCGAAGCGTCCGCCCAGGTCGGCGTGGAAGGGGGGCTCTCCGGGGCGGACGCAGGTGCGCAGGCTCGCAACGCCCCGATAGTCGCCGGAAACGTCTCCCAAGTCCCCGCTTCCGCTCCGGTGCCGACTGTCACGGCGATGGAGGTTCAGGACGGAGAGGTCTGGCTCGCGGTCAAGGGCACCGTGCCGTACCTGAGCTACACCATAACATCCGGATCCGAGCCGGGCGGTCTCGGAAAGGACTACTTCTCGCAGGTAGTTGACGGCGCGGCCGGGGCGGAGATCGAAATCGGCACAGTGAAGTCCGATAGCCGCCGCTTCTTCGGTGTCGCAAGGAGCGGCAGGTAGATGGTGAGAAGGAAAGACGAGGGTTTGGCGTGGAACCAAGGAATGCACGGAAAAGGCAGGGCAATAGAACAGAGAAGCGAGAAAGGAGGCGAGAGGAGATGAAATGGACAAGTAAGCTGGTTTCACGGGCAGTCACGGCGATGGCTCTCTGCCTCGCCGCTCCGTTTGCGAGGTCCGGCGTCTTGACTACGGCTGACTTCGCCCATTCCGTCAGGCTGTCCGTTGACGGCTACACCGGCGGCGAGACGCTTGTGAACTTCCCCGTGCTGGTGCGCATCGCGGAGTACAATGCCTCGACCGGCAAGGGCATTCCGGGGTTCTTTTACGCGGACATGACGTATCCCAACAACACCTCCAAGACAGATTCGTCATACTACAGGGACCTCTGCTTCTTCGACGAGGCGGGCAACAAGCTCCCTTACGAAATCGACAACTGGGACAAGGGCGGGGAGTCCCTGGTCTGGGTTTCGCTTCCGGCGATGGCGCAGGGAACCAGGTTCTACATGTACTATGGCGCGAGCACCTACGAGGAGTCCCCGGAAAGGCCGTGGGGCGACTATGTCGGCGTCTGGCACATGAGGGAGACGGGCAAGAACAAGCAGATATTCGAGTCCTCGACGAACGCGCTTCACGGCTACACGGCTGTCGGCAGCGGCATCAGCGCCGGCGCGATCGGCGCCGGCCGCTTGATCTCCGAAGACAACAACCACGCCTACGGCATAGTTGTGGACGCCACGAACGGCGTCAGGAAGTCCTCCGCCGATGCGCTTGGCGTCGACTTCCACGCCTCCTTCTGGATAATGGCGCAGAACGGCAAGGCCGTGCAGTGGGCAAACCTCGTCTGCCGGCGCAAGGGCGACAACGGAAATTCGTGGGGGGTGGCGTTCCACGAGAACATCAGCGGCGGAAACGTTCCGAGGTACATGCGCGTCTATTCGGGCTCCACGACGGCAAACACCACTTCTTCGCCCCATGACCTTGGCCTGGCGTTGTCCGCGCAGGACGGCGTATGGAAGAAGGTCGACGTCGTCTGGCGGTATGACAGCGCAGCCGACAGGCAATATGCCGACATCTCCACGAACGGCGTATATGTCGAGACGGTGGCGCTTGACAGCAAGGTCAGGCAGTCGAACTGCAACATCGGCATAGGATGCTCCACGCAGGATGACCCGAAGAACGAAGCAGGGCACAAGGGGCGTCGCTTCTCCGGCTTCATGGACGAGGTCCGCCTCAAGCCGGGCATTCCGGGCGCCGACTGGGTGAAGGCCGACTTCGACACCGTCAACGACGAGCGTTTCGTCGTGGCCGACGTGCTTACGGTTTCGTGGGCGAACAACACCGGCCTTGCGGGGCACACCTACGACGGCGCGGTGTTCGGGGGCTTCGTGCAGAAGCTTGGCGACGCCTCCTCCTGTAGCATCCAGTGCAAGGTCTGGGGTGTCGGCCAGGGCGAGCCAGGCGAATGGACGACGCTTACGAACGCCCTTGTCGCCGGGGACTCATTCGAGGTCGCCGTGACGGGATGCGAGGCTTCGCTGGAGTACAACTACGCGCTTCGTGCCGTCGGCAGCGATTCTGCGGAGACGCCCGTTGTCGCGGGCACGTTCTTCACGGACAGCGGCCTTAATGTCCGTTGGACGGACCTCGACGCCGAGGCGCCGGGCATTGCGTACATCGCCTACGACTATGTGTCCCTGCGAGCCCTTATAGTTGCGCTTGGCGGCGCTGATTACTGCATGGCCCAGGGGAAGTACTGGAAGGCAGACGGGGAAGAGCCTTCTGACTGGAGCCAGCTTTCCGGCGCCCTTGGCGACGCGGCTGCCTTTTCGGGCATCTTCTCGGGCCTGGAACCGGGTACGACGTACAGGTACGTCCTGCGCATGCTCGGCAACGACGGCGAGGCCACGACTCCCGTCGGCGGCGTGTTCACCACGCAGGGCCAGCCCGGAGACAAGATTGGCACCGACGAGACGCACTTCTTCTACGACGGGAACAACGCATACTGGGTCGCGAACGAGTTCGAGCGCTACAAGCAGTTCTGCGTCACCGGCTATACAGGGACGGCGGTTCTCACCAACTTCCCGGTTCTGCTCGACCTGCGCCCGTCTGACGGCTGGGGATTCACCTACGACGACTTCTACCACCCCGGCGGCAAGGACATGGCGTTTGTCGACGAAAGGGGACGCATCATCCCCCATGAGATCGACACATGGAATCCCAACGGCATGTCGCTGGTCTGGATCAGGATTCCTGAGCTGAAGAAGGGCGTCCAGGTCACGATGTGCTACAGAAGCTCGCTTGTCAATCCGCCGGACGACCTCGGCAACACGTTCGAGCGGTATGTCGGCGTGTGGCACATGAACGAACGCCAGGACGGCGTGACCGAGGTCGCGGACTCGACCACGAACAACCTCGTCGGCGAGGCGCACGCCAATTCGCTCGCCGAGGACAACGGCAGGGTCGGCTACGCCCGCCGCGTCGCGCAGTCCGGCGGCGCATCCTCCTCGACGGGCCGAATCCTCGTCTTCGAGCATGACAACATTCTGCAGGGCGTAGGGCCGGTGTTCACGTATTCCGGCTGGTACAAGCTCGCAAAGGGGACGACGAACCCCGACTGGGCGTATCTTGTGAGCCGCAAGTCCGACGACAACACGAAGGGCTGGGGCATCCAGTACGACAACCAGCAACTCTCGGCCAAGCAGCTGCGCGTGTGGGCGGCGGACGAGGGAAAGAACAACTACGACGCCTTTAACATCGAGGGCGTAGGCTACAAGCACGACGAGTGGTCGTACTGGACGTTCGTGTACAGCAACCAGACGTTCCACGCCTACTACAAGGGCGCGGAGCTGGCCAGCACCGCCGGAGGGTTCGCCCTCAAGAAATTCGTCTCGAACGACGAGAATTCGGGCTTCCAGGATTTCGTCATCGGCGGAATGCTGAACGGCAAGGGCGCGCTGAACGGCTACGTGGACGAGGCGCGCTATTCGAAAGGCGTCCGCTCCGCCGACTGGATCAAGGCGGAGTACGACTCGATGCTGCAGGTCGACAAGCCGTTTGTGGCGAAGATGAGGAGCTCTCCGGTCGGGCGCGGCCCAGAGTCGCTCGTCCCGGTCGTCGTCTGGGAGAAGGGCTCGGACATGCCGAACACGATAATCGACGTGAGCTATGCGTATGTGCAGTTCGCAGGCACGGTGACCTTCTGCGGCTCCGGCGCGGAGACGTGCTCCATAGAGTACCAGATATGGGCGGACGGCGAGGAGATTCCTGGAGAGGACGAGTGGACGACCCTCCTTGCGGATGCCGTCCGGGGGACGGTGTTCTCGATACCCGTCTGCGGGCTCAAGCAGGACATGCCGTACAACTTCCGCATCCGCGCCGTCAACGAGGTGGACGGGGTGAGGCGGCTTGCCCGCGAGCATACAGGGGCTTTCCGTACGCTCGGCAACGTCAACGAATCGGCGGACGGGGGCGAGCTCATCCGGATCGACAACAGGTTCGTCCACCGCTTCCGCGCCGGCGAATACACCTTCACCACGCTTGACTACGTGACTAACGTCGAGATTGCCGTCGTGGGCGGCGGCGGCGCAGGCGGCTACAAAGTAGGTGGCGGCGGCGGCGGCGGCGGCGTGTTCTACAGCGCGGCATACCGCGTGGAGACCAACACGACGTACCGCATCACGGTCGGCAAGGGGGGAACTGCCGTGTCAAGCACCTCCGCCGCGAGTTCAGAGGGGAACGGAAAGTACTCGTTCTTCGCGCGCGACGACGATCCGTCGCATCCACTTATCAGCGTGCCCGGCGGCGGCGGCGGCGGGAACTACAGCGACGCCAAAGGCAGAGGCGCCGACGGAGGGTCGGGCGGCGGCGGCACGTATGCCAAGGCCGGCGGCTCGCAGGTATCCAACGAGGTTGACGGCGTTTACATGACCTACGGCACGGCCGGCGGCGCCGGCAACGTCAAGTCGGCGGGCAACGACGAGAAATGCGCGGCCGGCGGCGGCGGCGGGGCCGTGCGCGAAGGCCTTGTCGCCACGAGCGACAACTGGTACTTCGGCGGCGCCGGCGGCATGGGTCTTGTCTGCGGCATGACCGGCGAGACGCTGTATCTTGGCGCCGGCGGCGGCGGCGGATATATATACAAGGCGGGGCAGGAGGGCCATACAGGACCTGGCACCGGCGGGTCTGGCTTCGGAGGCAACGGGGCGGACGTGGGGAACGGGATTCCCGCCACATCCGGCGTCGCGAACACAGGCGGCGGCGGCGGCGGCGGCTCCATGTCCGGCAAGAGCAGCAGCAACGCGACCTACTGGCAGGGCGCCGACGGCGCCGACGGCGTGGTGCTGATTTCCTACGAAGTGCACGGGCGCGACCCGGTGTCGGAGGAGCCTCGCATCACGATGACGCGCTGCGACTACGACATAGACCGCGGCTTCGCGGACATCGGCTACCGCTTGTACTGGGCGGGCGTCCAGACGGAACTTGCGGACGTGTACGTACATTACAGCACGGTAGGGCCCGAGGAGCTCACCAACAACGCGGCCGGCGGCTGGGCGAAGGTCGATGAGGCGACGGTCGGCATCGACGAGACGGTGTTCGTCCCACCGGAAGTAGGCCACACGTACTGGGTGCGGCTTGTCGGGCGCAGAAGCGCCAACTCGTACTGCTACTCCGAGGAGATAGCGTCGTTCGAGGTTCCCGCCGTCTCGCTCCGCGGAGCGACGTGGACGGAGTCCAAGATTTCGCCGGACGGCGACTACGCCACTGTCATGTACAGGCTCTACGACGTAAAGGAGACGACGCACCTCTACTGCTACTGGAGCGAGACGCAGGCCGATCTTGAAGGAGACGATTCTCCGGAGGGGGTCGGAGTCTACCTTCTCGACCTGGGGCCCAACACGGGGACGAACCTGTCGTCCTCCACGACGTTCCGCCTGCCCGCCACTGAGGGTCTGGAGCGCAACAAGACCTACTATCTCCGCCTAGCCTGCGGCGACGCGGACGGAGTCAGGCGCTTCCTGACGAAGGAAATCGTCTCCATCGACACCGCCGAGAAGCCTGTGACGGTGCTCGCCGGCGCGTCGTGGTCCGACACCAACGTGGCGACGGTCGAGTTCACCGCAAAGGTCGGCACTCTCGATCCGGCGCACACGGAGCTCGTCGCGCTGTACTCCCTTGTCGAAAGCGACGTGACCGCCGCGAAGCCCGAGGCGAACGCTTCGGTGACGAACGTCGTTCTGGGGCACTGCTCCGACCTCGCCCTCGACTCTGCGCAGTCGTCCGCCACGTTCCCGCTTTGGTCGAGCGAGGTCACCAACTACTACGTGCGCATTGCCCTGGCGACGAACGGCGTGATCGTGGCCGGGTCCTATTCCCAGGCGACGATGACGATTCCCGTATCGCACGCGGTCGAGCAGAACACGCTCATCTACATAGTCACGGCGAATCCCAGGACGATGTGCTACGGTGACTCGCCCCTGCCGCTCAGCTACACTTTCGGCGGATACGCCGGCACGACGAGCGGCTACGGCTGGGAGCACAAGTATGGCTTTGAGGGCGACATCTCCTGCGACGTGACTTCCGCCACCCCGGCGGGGAACTACACGATAGGCCAGGGGACGTTCATGCTCGAGGGAGGCGGCCAGGACCAGAAGTACACCGACCCGGATACTGGAATCGAGGGGAGATACCAGCACAAGCTTGCGTTCTCCGAGGCGACATACACGGTCTCCAACGCCGTGTTCGCCGCGCGCATCGCTGACGTGACGACAAACTACACCGGCGCGGCGTGCGACGCGGACGTGTTCGGCAAGACGGTGACGGGCGTCCGCAACGGGCAGACCGTGACGTATCAGTACCGCGTCGGCGGCGCGGGCGAATGGACCCCGGCGCCGGCGTTCACGAACGTCGGGCACCACGCGGTGCAGTTCGTAGCGTCCGCCCCGAGCCACGACGATGTGCATGGGACGTTCATGGTGACGGTTGAGCCGGCGCCGCTCACGGCGACGATCGAGGACGTGAACGCCAACTACACGGGCGGCGCCCTGACGCCGGACGTCGTCACTAACGTGACGGGGCTTGTGCGCGGCGACCTCAACCCCCTCACGTGCGAGTTCCGCGACGAGTCCGGCGAATGGCAGGAATCGGTGCCGACGTTCACCATGCCCGGCACGTACACGCTCTTCTTCCGCGCGTCCGCCCCGAACCACGCGGAGTACGTGACCAACTGCACCGTGACGATCAACCCCTGGGACTTCAACGTCAACATGGACGGGGCGACCGGGTACGAGACGCCGATCATCGTCGGCAGGCCGGAGTGGCTTGTCAGCAACAACCTGTCCGGCCTCTCGGGAGTGGAGCTGGCGGACGCTGCTACCCGCTACGGAGCGCTTGACGCGGTGTGCCCCAACGGGCTCCGCCTGTGGCAGAACTACGTCATCGAGAGGAAGGACTTCGGCAAGAGGGTCGTCGCGACGATCATGCAGCACGGCGATGTCGTGGACCAGAACTCGTTCGTCGTCCATTTCCCTGACATCGAGCCCCTCATGGGCACGGGGCTCAGGGTGCAGTACCGCATAGACAGGAAGCTCAGGGGCGGGATGAGCAGAAGCGAATTCGACGCGGCTCCCTTTGTCGAGGGCGGGCTGAACGGCAGGTACGAGGCGAACATACCCCTCGCGACGGACGACCCCGAATACGACCCGACCGGCCTCTACGTGTTCAACATAGTGTTCTCCCCGACCAACGAGCTTCTCTCCGGGCAGTCGGTGATTCCGTCCTGCGCTACAATCGGCGTGCTGCGCGTCTCGAGCGTGCTCACCAACGCCGTCATCTCGGCGCCTTGGCTGTCGATGTCCCTCGACACCACGAATGAGGTTGACGTCGCTGTCGCGAACGTGGTCAATCCGTTCAGCATCGCGTCCGGCGACGCGATTCACGCCTACGAGACCGACAGCGGCACGTTCCGCGTCTGGGAACGCAGGGCGGGCGGCAGCTGGAAAGGCCCGGCGACTGTTACCGGCGACGGGGTATCCGAGATTTCCGCCGAGGTCGCGACGTTCGAGCGCGGCAAGGCGTTTTGGCTGGTGAGGTCCGATCCGGGCTCCGAGGGCGCTACGAACTACATATACCTGGTCGGACGCTACACCGGCGGCGAATACGAAATCCCGCTCGAACCGGCGGCGGACGCGGAGAATCCGGGATACACGCTGGTCGCGAACCCGACGATGTTCGACATGGACCTGAACGACCTCGCGTTCGTCGATGGCGAGGGCCGCGCCGCGACGCCGGACGCCGGCGACACGATCAAGGTAATGGACATTGCGGGCCACGAGACGATCTACTACAGAAGCGGGGAGAACGACAAGTGGGGCCGCACAGTCACGACAGTCACCGGGCGGCGCGTCAAGAGGGAGTTTGTCGAGGGCGGCGTCATCCCGGCGGGCACCGGCTTCTGGTACAACCGCAAGGGCGAAGGTGCCTTCAAGATAAAGTTCGGGTCTGCTGAATGAGGAATGCCATAGCCAGATTCGCGGCACTTGCCGCGGCCATGTTTGCGGCGGGCGCTTCGCTCGCCGGGGAGAACGACGTCCTGTACTGGATGGTCGACGACACAGCTTCTGTCGCCGAAAGGCAGGCGAACGGAACGGAGACATCCTCGTCGGTGTCCGAATTCTTCGCCGCCTACGCCCTGTCGCACGAGCTTGCGCCAGATTCCAGCTTCGCGGCGCGCATCCGGGTGACCGGGGGCGACATTTCCGAGGACACGTTCCTCGGACTGTACAGCGGCGGGGGCGAGGTGGTCCCCGGCGACCTCGGCATAGACTTCGACATCGTTGGGGGCGTATGGGGCGCGGGCGCTCCCGACGGCATACAGTCGCCGTCCGGCGACTATTCCGCCGGAACGCCGGAATACAGCTTCATCGTCGAGCTTGGCAACATCGCTTGGGACGGGACTGGCGACGGGACGTGGACAACGATCGCGACAAGCGCGACGGCGCTGTACAACTCGCTTGGCGACTACATCCACGAGAGGTTCGACATATACCCCGGCGGGATGGCGGCTTGGACGCCGGTTCAGTTCACGGCGGTCCCCGAGCCGTCCGGCGGCATCCTCTCCCTCTTCGGACTCGCGCTTCTGGCATTGCGCCGCCGCCGGACGGCGTGCGCCGCGAACCTGCGTGGCGCGGCGGCTCTCCTTGTCGCGACGCTGGCCCTCTCCGCAGCGGGCGGCGCGTCGGCGGCCGTGTGGTGGAAAGGCACAGGGGTTGAATCCGGCGACGGCAGGAACTGGTCCTCCAACAAGGTTTTCCTGGACGGGGACAACTTCTACTTTTGAGGCGAAAGGATGTCCGGCAACAAGTCCAGGCGGTTGATGAAACTGACCATGGACGTGCAGAACAAATCTGGCCACATGGTGTTCTTCCAGGCGGGCGACGAGAACAACCCGTTTGTCGTCGACGGCACCGGACATACCGTCAGTCTCGCGTCGAAGGGCGACCGCGCGCCCGTCATCATCTATGTTGGCCATTCAAAAAACGCTCGCTTCCGGCGCGACGCTTGAGGTGTCGGGAGAGGGCTCGGCGGTGTTCGGCGGAACCTTGGCGCTTGGGAACGGCGCGACGCTGTCGTTCAATTTCACCGACAAGAGGTCAGCGCCTGTCCTTGACGTGACAGGCGGCTCGTCTCCGGCGGGGTTGGTCAAGGTTCGGGTGACTGGCAATTGCCCGACGCGGGGAGTCCACGCCCTCACCGCCGGCGGCGGATTCGCCGGCAAGAGGGTCGTGTTCGACACGGGCTACGGCGCGCGCCTGCCTGGAATGAAGCTTGTCGTGAACGGCGCCGGGAACATCTGCCTTGAAGGGGCGCACTGACTGCGCTTTCTAATTTTGAATTTACTTCGCGAGCCCCTTGCGCGAGCAACCGATTTTTGGTAAAATATACCCTCAATACCCATAGTGCGGACAGTTAACAAAGTGGTCGCTTACCACACTTCAGGCGCATGACGGGGGAAACCCAGTCAATTTCTCAACGCAACTGAACAACAAAAAAGGCACAAGATGAGCGCAGAACGCAAGGTATTCGGCAGGCTTCAGGGCATGGCCGAGACTCCACCGGACCTCATAGCGATCCAGACGCAGTCCTACGAGGACTTCCTCCAGGCGGAGGTTTCCCCCGCCAAGCGCGAGGACAAGGGGTTGCAGGCAATCTTCAAGGAGATTTTCCCGGTCGTCTCCTATGACGGGAAGTACACGCTCGACTTCATCAGCTACAGGCTCGACGAGCCCAAGAAGAGCTATCTGCAGGCTCTCATCGACGGCGAGACGTATTCCAGGCCCCTCTACGCCGCGTTCCGCCTCAAGGAGGGCGAGGACATCCGCGAGGAGGAGGTGTTCCTTGGCGACATGCCGATGATGACGCCCGACGGCGCGTTCGTGATCAACGGCGCGGAGCGCGTCATCGTCTCGCAGCTGCACCGTTCGCCGGGCATCTCGACCGAGCGCCAGACGCACGCGAACGGGCAGTCGCTCCTCTCGGTGAGGATCATCCCCGACCGCGGCAGCTGGATTGAGGTGATGTTCGACACGAACGACGTGATGTGGTGCTTCATGGACCAGCGCCGCCGCCGCCGGAAGTTCTTCGCTACTACGCTCCTCAGGGCGTTCGGCAACGGGTCGGACGAGCAGGTGATGGCCCTGTTCTACGAGTTCAAGAAGCTCCCGACCGACGCCAAGTACTCCGAGCGCGACCTCAGGATGCTCGTGATGAAGGAGGACCTGGTCGATGCGGACTCCGACGCCGTGATTGCGCGGCGCTACGACCCCGTGACCCCCGCGATGATGGAGCAGATCGCCGCCGCTGGCATCCCTTCCGTCGAGGTGGTGGACGTTTCGGTTGACAACGGCACGCTCATCAAGACGCTGCGCGAGGACGCGAAGGCCGGGATCCACAACGAGGAGGACGCGCTCAAGGAGATCTACAAGAAGATGCGTCCCGGCGACCCGCCCACCGCGTCCAACGCCAAGCAGATGCTCCACCGCACCTTCCACGAGCTCGCCCACTACGACCTCGGGTACGTCGGGCGCCACAAGATCAACAAGCGCCTCGGGCTCGTAGGCAAGATCGACGAGAACCTCCGCACGCTCCACGAGAGCGGCGTTGACGTGATCGAGGCGATCCGCCTGCTCCTCAAGATCTACGTCGGCAAGGAGAACGTGGACGACATCGACCACCTCGGCAACCGCCGCATCCGCACGACCGGCGAGCTTCTCGAGAACCAGTGCA
>JAEEGL013005865.1_pt1 | contig 16303 bp, 10 predicted proteins | sample 9134231 | NCBI WGS metagenome assembly JAEEGL01 (sample SAMN16246548, study PRJNA631951) | gut metagenome | biome: gut microbiome; feature: rumen; material: fiber-attached | host: Bos | place: Iran: Karaj | collected 2018-10
CTGTCAGGACAACATCTTTTTCTGCTTTGTACTGCTTGCCCTTAAATTCAATAGTTGCGTACATATAATACCTCTATTAAAATAATTCAATTAAACGCCTGGTGCAGTGGAATAAGGAAACAGAATCCAACCTGCAAAAGACTGGTAATTCAGACCGGCCAGCCAGCGTAAAACGGGGATTAAACACCACTTGTCCCAAAGTCTAAATACGTAACAAGAAATATATCAGAAATGCGCACTTTGTGCAAGAGTCCAGGCCCCGGATATAAAGTCAGAAATAAGTGTCAGGCCAAGACTCTGTCAAAGCAAAAGTCTTTTATTCCTTTGTAAAAATTTCTGAAATAAGAGTGTCTCCATTGGCAAAGTGGACTATTATTATATTATTACCCTCGTCTAATTCCCCATAGTCATACTTTTTAGGACCAGTGTCATCAGGAGCAAAATCTAAAAGTTTCATTCCTGCCTGTGGTTCGCTTCCGTAAGAACACCATTCAGAAACATTCCAGTCTTTACATATATCATAAGGAAGCCTTGTATAAAGACGATGAACAAAGACCGGAGCATCAGAAGAAATTAACATAGTATGTTCTGCATAAGGGGCAGGAAACATGTAATCATAGTCCCCGGTATTTTTTGAGTCTCCACCATATTTATAAGCAGGACTCCTTCTGGAGTAAAATTCCTTGCCTGACTGACAAAACTTAACATAGGTTCCCTGTGTTGTCCCGGACAATGAAAGCTTGTTACCGTTCCTGGTAAAATTAATTTCTTCCCATTTCCAAACATTGTAGAATTTATTAAGTATATAAACTTCTTCAATTTCACATTCTTCTAACGGGTAAATACAATCATTTTCATAATCCAGCCATTCTATTGAATCACCTGTTATATAACTGCCTTCAATTGTTAATTCCTGGTTTTCAACTTTATTACCATTAAAATCTTCTGAGTCAAAGCTATATAAAATCTTGTATCTACCAGAACTATTGTCTATCATGTTAGAATAAAAGGTAGTTGCCTTAGGTGTATATGAAAGGCTGCCGGAAGAAAAGACTGCAACAAGTTCTCCTGCAGAATTTCTTAAGCGGCCTGCCTTAACCCCGGATGTATCTGCAAGCGTAAATTTTATTTTATCATAAGATTCCCATTCATAAGTCAGATATGGAGGACGATCATCATAGGCACTTTCATCAAGATCATCATTTATTAAACATTCAGCTGCATTGGCAAGATTAGGGGTATAAAAGTCCACAGCAGGATATAATTTAAAAATAAAGCCGTTATGAGTCACCGGGTAATGATAATGCTCTAAATTTTTAAAAAACACTGGATTACCATAATAATCAGTATAGTAATTACTTTCAAAGGTATAGCTTACACTCTTGTTCTCTTTGTCTACCAGGGCAATTTGTCCCGGAAGTTTTTTTTCTTGTCCATCCAGCCAGTAATAAATTCCATCACAAGGTATTATACTTATTTTGTCATATTTTAAACATGTATTGTCGTCCAAAGTAAAGGTTACTACAGCATGATTATTTTCATCAGGACTGACACTATGAGCTGTAATGCTTAATTGTGATTGCTCCGGGAACTCCAGCAAATCACTATATATAACTCCTTGAAAACAGGAAGGAAATTTATCTGAATTCAAATTGTCATAGACATAAAAACAAAGAGGTATTTCGCCGTCGCTGCTCTGTATAACAAACTGACCTCCGGAGTAAAGAGTTGCAAAGTTATATTGATTTTGCGAATCCTTATAAATTGAAAGGCCTCCTCCTTTATTAATTCTTTCATCATCCTGCATTCTGTAAAAATTTATATAGTTCCCTTCATCTTTTAACCTGACAGGCTCAATTCTTATGAGACTTTCTCCCTGGCAGCCTAAGGAATCTTGAACAATAAACTTTAATGGAACAGAAGGAATATGATCTATATCAAGATCTACATAATAAAAATCCTGATCTGCGGCTTTAATAAACTGGTCTTTACGCAAAAGTCCCTTTTTATCTGTATATTCACAGAAAACCTTTACTCCATCCTGAAATGAATATTCCTGTCCAAAAGCATGGATAAATAAATCTTCAATTTTAAGCCTTTTAATGTTTTGATTAAATTCCTGTATAAAAGTCTGTAATTTAGAAGGGTTTTCTTGCAGCGATTCTACAAAATCAGTATAAAAGTCTTCCTCCTGCTCCCATTCCATCCAAAAGTGGTCTAAATCAGGAGGCTCATTTGTCACAAAAATATAAAAATCCTCTTCATTATAAAAGGTTTTATTTTCAATTTCAAAGCTTTGAGGAAGAGAATAATTTTCACAGGCATCCTGAACCGTTACCTGGATATCATAAAAGCCATCGGTTAAATCAAGGTCAAATTTCAGACAGAAATCTGTATTTCCATTTTCATCTGTAAAAAACTGAGCATTTTCGCTGGTATATTCGTGAATAACATTTGCTAAAGACTGAGTAACGATAACCTTGTTTACTCCGGAGTCGGCATCATAGTAACGGCCATAGATATATAAAGAATCTACAACTCTTCTGTTTGTTTGACTGATTTTCTCTTCTTCACTTATATTTTTATAATTTTCAAGGTTTATAGGCACTGTCGTTGCAAAAAGACTGGATTCTACAATAACAGGCTCTACAACTTCTCCTTCTGCCTTATAACGAACCTTAAAATTTAACAATTCATTCTGTTTTATACTTAACTCAATATTGTCCTGCAGGCACTTGATTTGCGGGCTGATTGAAACATTTACATCTATATAATTAAGAGTACCGATAACATTTCTTAAGGCAACGGGGTCCGGAATAATTTTCAGAACCTTTTTTTCTTTATCAAAACTCGGAGGCTGGAAACAAGACGAAAGATCCACAGTAGATTTGTCAGGAGCAAGATAAGAAATTTTTATATTGGTAAAATTAAATTGAGAATCTTCGGGCTTTGTATCCTTAGCTTCCATTGGAATATTAAAGTTGATAATAATTGGAGTATTTGCGAAGTTAGTCTTGAGAGGATCCGATGGAGAATAAGAAAGGACACCCGGCTGTATAATGCATTTAGGATGAATTATACAGCGAGGACGAGGATTTATAACTTTTCCACTGGTTTCGAGAGCAGTTTCGTCATCAAATTCTAAGACACCTGTTACAGGAAGGCCTGTATCTGTATCAATTACTTCCCACTTTACAAAAATAATATTTTCTGCAGGTTCAAATGAAATATCAAATTTTTCTCTTTTTTTAAGTCTAAGCTGGGCAGGAATTACATTTCCGGAATTTTCATCCGCTTTAAGATTAAAGGTTACAGGAGAAGAATTTGCAATTTCGATTGCTTCTTCCAGCCGGTTTTTTACATCTGTTCCCTTTAAAAAATTATCGCAGGATATAAGACCTGCTGATAAGACAAGTCCCATTCCAAAGAAAAGGATGGTATTTTTTACAGATTTAAAAGATAAACTTTTCATAAGTGCAAACTCCTTACCTATTATATATAGAAAAATTATAACATGCTAATTTCTTCCTGTCATTAAAAAAGTCCGGACTTAAAAAGTCTTTTCTATTCTGATTCTGTCCAGCTTCAGGGCACTTTTACCCGGATGCAGTTCATAGGAAGTTACTTTTCCATTCTTCCATTCAAAATCTATTGTCCAGCCGCCTTTGACTGCCATACCGCGGACACTCCCCCTTTGCCAGGCAGCTTCATGAGGGAGGGCCGGCAGAAGCTTTACATGGACATTGCCCTCATTGTCAAAGAAGCTTTGAACCAGCAGGCGGAGGATGCCGGCTAAGGCGCCAAAGTTTCCGTCAATCTGGAAAGGAGGATGATTATCCAGAAGGTTTGGCAGAGTTGAATGTTGAAAGAGTTTTATTATAGAAGAAAGAGCCTGATCTCCCATGCCAAGCTGGGCATAAAAGTTGATTATCCAGGCCTGGCTCCAGCCGGTATGACCGCCGCCATTGGACAGGCGTTTTTCCAGAGTTTTTTTGCAGGCCTGAGCAAGAAGGGGCTGCTTTTCTACATCAATTGTGTGACCCGGGAAAAGACCGTAAAGGTGGCTTATGTGTCTGTGACCGGCTTCTACTTCTTCTACCTCGCGGTTCCATTCCATAAGTGAGCCGTCGGAATTGAGGGCCGGCTTTTTGAGGTGGGAGAGGATGTATTCAAAGGAGGCGTAGTCTGATTCGGGATAAGGCTTACCAGTACGAGATGCCGAAACAAGTTCGGCATGACGATGAACCTTTAAACATCCCTTAAGCAGATGTTCCAGAATCATGTTGTCCATCTGACAGCCCGGGGTAAAGGCCCCTACCTGGCCGGTTTTTGTTCTGTAGGAATTTTCCGGTGACAGGCTTGGATTTATTATGAGCCAAGGTTTTCCATCCGGAGCAAGGTCCTTATTGTCTTCCTGCGGCACAAGATAATCTACAAAGAAAAGTGCTGCTTCGTGCATGAGGTAGTAATATTTTTTAAGGAAGTCCGGGTCCTGAGTATATTCAAAATGCTCAATTATATGAGTTGCCATCCAGGCGGCGCCAAGCGGCCAGTAAGTAGCAGGAAGCCAGGCGTCCTGAGGGGCGGCATCTCCCCAATAGTCGGTATTGTGATGAAGAACATAACCCCGGCAGCCGTACATTTTTTGAGCAGCCTCGCGGCCTCTCGGGTAAGCCCTTTCCAGAAGTTCAAAAAAAGGAAGCTCACATTCGCTGAGGGCAGCCATGTTTACAGGCCAGTAATTCATCTGGGCATTTATGTTGATTGTATACTTACTCTGCCAGGGCGGCTCCATAGAACCGTTCCATAAGCCCTGCAGGGTCAAAGGCATAGTGCCCGGAACCCGGCTGCCGCTTATGAGCAGGTAGCGGGAAAAGTTTATGTATTGATTTACCAAAGCGGTGTTGGATGGTGCGGCAGTTTTTAGCAGGTCAGGGGTTGGAACATCAGGGCCCTTCGAGAGTCCAATTTCAACTTCCACCCTATCCCAATAATTCTTCCACTCAACCAGATGCCAAGCAAAAAAATCTTGTGCAGCGGTGGTAAGGCCTATCTTGTTTATGCGTTCGCGGATTTGAGTCAGATTTTTTTTGCAGAGCCCTCTCCATACATTTTTAAGTTTGAGTTTTTCATATTTTGCAGCAGAGATTGGCTTTTTATTCCATTTTTTATTCCAGGGCAGGGTCTGTATATCTATAAAAAATAAAACTTCATCGCAGCCTGCCCCGTAAAGACAGACTCCACGGGTTCCGGACTCTCCACCAAGAACCACCACCCCTGCCCCCAGGCAAAAAGGAATACCATGGCTGTCTTCCAGAAAAATAAAGCCGTCATCAGAATACTGACTGTCGCTCCACATGCTCCGGTCAAGATATGCGCAGTAATTAATTGAAGAAGGCTTACTTGCAGTAACATGCATAAAAAGAATATCATCTACAGCGCTGATCCAGGTGCGGCGGGTAAAGTCTACTCCCTGGTCATCAGTGTATGTTACGACAGTGCAGGCCTGGTCAAGCAAAAGCCGGCTTTTATAAGAAGAGACAGCGGCCTGGTCTGCCTTATGCTGCAAGGGCCATCCACAGGCAAGCCCCTTATTTTTCTCAGAGAAAAAATCAATATGAAAATCTCCGGCAGTCTGGTAGGCCCGTTCATTAAAGGAAGTACCGCTCATTGCTTCAAAGCCAAGAGCCTGAGCCTCCAGCACACGGCCTTCGTTTACGAGCTTACGGATTTGTGAAAGATATTTTTTTGTATCGGGATTAATTCTGTCCTGGGGCCCCCCGGACCAGATACTTTCTTCATTAAGCTGCAGAACTTCGTTACAGGGATGGGCCTTTACCATGCAGCCAAGCCGCCCGTTACCAAGAGGAAGATATTCTTCCCAACGGGCTGGAGGTATATTAAAAAACAGACGGTTATTCATAAGCAAGATTATCGGGTCGAGCCCGATAATGACATTTGATCCAAGATGCGGCGGAAGGCACTGTCGGGTTTGGCAAGCTCTTTTGAACCGCGGGTAATCTTACACAGGGACATGCCGAATTTTTTTGCAATATCGCGTTGAGTAGTACCTTTGTCAATTTCCTTTACAAGCAGCCAGCGGTTGGCAATATCCCTGCGCTCAGCCGGAGTAAAGAGACATTCAATAAAATCATAAGCCAGCTTTTCATCAGCGGTGGTGAGAATGTGGCAGATTTCTTGCATTGACTGCTGTACGGCAGCATCTGTTACAGTTGTGTTTTCATTCATAGAAACATTATAGCAGAAAAAAATGATTTTGTAAAAAGTATTTTAGATTGTCGCAGAACTTTTTTTCTATTATAATTGCCTTATGCGTGATATACAAAATGAAAGAGATACAAGAAAAATTCCCCTGCAAAAGGTTGGAGTTAAAAATGTAAAATATCCGGTAACTGTTTTAGATAAAAATTCCAAAAAACAGCAGACCACAGCCAATGTAGACCTTTTTGTGAACCTTCCCCACAATTTTAAAGGAACCCACATGTCACGGTTTATAGAAGTTTTTCACAAATATCATGCAGACATTACAATGCAGCATTTTTTAGACATGCTGGAAGAAATGAAGGAAAAACTCGATGCCCAGCAGGCCTTTGGGACAATAAGTTTTCCTTATTTTATAGAAAAAAAAGCTCCCGTTTCTAATTCTGCCGGAATCATGGAATATACCTGTTCTTACGAAGGAAGCGTTACCTCCAGCGAAAGAAAATTTTACATTACAATAGAAGTACCGGTTACAACCCTGTGTCCTTGTTCCAAGGCAATAAGTGAATATGGAGCTCATAATCAGCGAGGTAAGGTAAAGGTAAAGCTCTTATATTCAGATTTTTTCTGGATTGAAGACATTATTGAGCTTATAGAAGCCTGTGCTTCTTCTCCCCTTTATTCACTTTTAAAAAGACAGGATGAAAAATATGTAACGGAACATGCTTATGACAATCCCCGCTTTGTAGAAGATGTTGTAAGGGAAGTATACACGGGGCTTTCAAAACTGAATTTTAAATGGTTCAGCGTAGAAGCAGAAAACGAAGAAAGCATTCATTTTCATAACGCCTACGCCTATACCGAATATAAGGCAGAATAAATTACAAATCCTGGATGTTTACAAATTCACAGCCGGAATCAAGCAGGGCACAGATAAGCAAATCAAGATAATTATACAAAGGCTCTGTTCGTCCACCCTGGGCAAAACCTACGGAAACAGGAACAACTCCACCCTTTATTTTTGAAAGAGTATTACAGTAATCCTGAATAATCTGTTCCGGTTTAATATCCTTGTCCAGTTTTTCTGAATCATTTAAGCGGCTGTAAGAAACTATTGTTGTATAACCTGCATTTGCACTGTATTTGATTATATCATTATTAACCGAATAATAAGGTCCGTGCCAGTAAAGAGAAAGCTCAGTTCCCGTGCAGTTGTAAAATTCATCCTCGTTGCGGGCAAGTCCACGGCGGATAAACTCTTCATCAACGACAAAAGGATTATTTACCAGATCTGTCTGAGAAAAGAACATGGAAGCAGTCTGGTAGCCGTTAAGAACAATCTGTTTAGTTTCTGCAGGATAACGGCGGATAAATTCCCCGTTTATAAAGAAGGTTGCAGGAACATGATATTTACGCAAAACAGAAAGAATTTCTGAAAGTCCGTCTGCATTATCATAGGCATCAAAAACAAGGGCCACTTTTGTAAGCTCAGCAGTTTTCTGAACGCTTTCCTGGTAAAGAGGCTTGGTTACGGCTTTTTTGCTGAGGGTTCTTATATAAAGAGCATTTTCGTACTGTTTGTTGGAGCTTGTTCCTTCAAAAATTCTGTAGCGGCCATTCTGACTGGAAGCATTGGCATTGGCAATTGATGTCTTTTTCCAGGTAGCTTTTTCGGAATTATATTTGTAGTAATTCTGATTTCCGGTATCTGCAACAATAGTACCGTCATTTCCTTCCCAGTAACCGGCAAGAGCAGAAGAAAGCATGAGGATTTCATTGGTATTAGAAAGAAGGTTCCAGCGGCGTATTGTTTTTTCTCCACCAACATAAATTACATTACGGTTAAGCCAGATTGCAGAAACAATTTTTTCTCCCAAAAGCTCTGCAAGACGCTGCCAGCTGTTTATATCATAAACATAAATTGCGGCTCCTGCATAAAAGGCAACCTTTGTTTTATCCGGAGAAATAAAAGGACGGCCGGAATCCTCAATTTCAAGAACCTGAACAGTTTTTGAACCCAGCTTATAAACTGCACCCTTTTCTTTACTGCCGTCATAAGGAAGCTTTTCCAGCCATAAAACAGGCTGATCCGAAGAATCCCAGAAAACATAATAATCTATAAGAGAAGCAGAAGAATCTGTATATGGACGGGAATAAATTACATCCATATAATCGCAGGAATGTTTTTGATTTTGAATTTTAAGATAAGTGAAAAGACGATTATTCTGAACAAGAACAAAAGAAGTGGCAGAAGAATTTACGCTAAAACGGTCTGTAGCAGAATTAAACTGGGAAGGAAGGCGGCCGATTGCTTTACCCTGCCCTATTACTCCTGAATAAAGTCCAAGAGTATATAATTCTTTTGAATTTATCTGATAGACAAGATAATCATCTATATAAATCAAAGATTTTTCGCTGGCCCAGTTTACGGCATTGATTGTACCACGGCCAATCTTCCGGTATTTTTCATCCATTTCTACCTTGCGCAGAACGGCATCAGGATTACAAAAATAAATATTGTTGTCTTTTTCGTAAATAAGGATTGAACTGTCCGGTGCCCACTTAACCGGAAGACTTTTATAGCTCTGGCGGACAGATTCACAAAGAACGGCAGTTTTTCCACTTTCTACATTCTGAATTACAAGAGAGCCTGTAGACAAAGAATACTTTTCTATTTTTACAAGCCACTTTCCGTCTGAGCTTATTGAATAAGGAGAAACCGGCAGAGAATTAACGGGAATATTCTGACTTACCTGAGTCCAGGAAAAAGAATCTGATTTTGTGCTGTAGGCTCCGGTTCCATATCTGTTACGAATCTGCAGAATTGATCCATCCTCCAAAAGCTCCATCTGCTCAGGATAACAGGTAAGCAGCTGAGGACTTGCAGCACTTTCTCCATTCTTAAGCTTTGTATAAAAAAGTGAAGAATATGAGCTTGTACCGGACATATTCTGCTTTAAAGCAAACAAAACCTCATCATCCTGGTTCAAATCAAAACTGCCAAAGGAAATTTTAGCCTGGAGGGAAAGAGGAAAAGCAAGAGCCAGAAGAGCAGCAATCAGATATTTTTTCATTTATGCATCTCCGCACTTAAAACCAGGACAGAAAGTTCTTCTTCCAGGTCATCTAATTCGCGTTCCATTTTGTATAACTGTCTTCGTCTTACAGCCTTTCGGTTTTCTTCGTACTGATTCATAAGGACATCCAGAGATTCGTCATCATCAGTTACTCTTGAAACGCCGCAGTAAGGACAGTAAACAAATTTTTTTTCAAGAGTGCGTCCACACCCTTTACATACACACATATCATACATCTTTTTCACCTGTTTTATAACCCCTTTTTTGAACGGCTATTTTTTGAGCACGGTCATAGGGTCTATTCTGTTTCCATTTTTATAAACCATAAAATGCAGATGCGGACCAGTTGAATAACCGGTAGAACCAACAAGGCCTATTGTCGTACCCTGACTTACCCATTGTCCTTTTTTAGCAATTGTTTTGGACATGTGGGCATAGAGAGTCTGGTATCCGTTTCCATGATTTATGATTATATAGTTACCGTAAGTACGGTTTGTTCCAACATCAGATATTTTTCCACTCATTGCAGCAAGAATCGGAGTTCCTTCAGGGCAAGCCATATCAGTTCCTGTATGGAAGGATTGAACTCCGGTAAATGGATCTGCACGCCAGCCATAAGGAGAAGACCAGCGGAAGCTTGCTTTAATCGGGATTATAAAAAGTTCTCCCATTCTGGACTGAAGGGTTTTCTGATCCAGGCCTACTCCAGGAAGGAAAAGCTGCTGTCCTTTTGTAAGAGTTTCAGAAGTAAGTTCATTAACATCAAGCAGAACTTCCAGTTTAATTTTATTGGCTGCTGCAACAGAGCTTAGGGTGTCGCCGCTTTTAACTGTATAAATAATACCATCAATAGAAGGAATTTTAAGCTTTTGACCGGCTCCAAGCTGCCGCACATTTCCGATATCATTAATGGAGATGAGGGTTGATATATTCTTTAAGCCGAATTTTATTGCAATTCCGCTGATTGTATCTCCGCTTTTAACTGTATAAGTTTTGTATTCTACAGGCTGAGAAAGGCTAGCTGTATCCGGAAGATTATTTTCTTCTCCTATGATTACTCCGTTTTCGTCAACAGAAGGAGTTTCCAGAGCAAAGGATTTCATCAGGCTGTCTAACTTCTGATAATCCAGAAATTCTTCATCATTTATCTGGATTGCCTTTGTATGTGAGGATAAATAGGATGTTACAAAAATAATGCCTGCTGTAAGTCCAATAATGCCTGTTATTGTAAAAAGTATAATTACAAGGACTTTTATATTTTTACCAAGCCAGCTGCCACAGTTAGAAAGGCCTTCTCCCAAAGCAGAAAAAGCTTTTTTAACAGTAAATTTATTATGAACCTTTCCTGCTTTAAAAACATGCCTTTCTGCAGGATTTGTATAGGCGTAAGATACAGAATTAAGACTTTTATACCTTAATGGAAGGTTAATTTTCCTCTTTTTTTTCGTTTGTTGTACAAAACTGATTATTTCCATACTTGTCTATCGGTAAAAATAAGAGTATAGTTTAAATGTATTTATTCAGATAATCGGATTGCAGAAAAGCAGTCTTCTTTTACGGGTGGGTAAATTGAATTCGTTTTTCAAGACACGCAGAGTCATTATCTTTTTTTCTTTTACAGGGCTTTTGATTGCAGCCATTCTTGTTGCATATCTAAGACTTGCCCTGCAGCCTTCTGCCCCGAAAGCACAAAATACTCCGGAAATTGAAAGAGGGGCAATTGTAGACCGTTCGGGCTTTCCTCTGGCTGTTCAGACAAATTTTTACAGAATTGGCGTAAGCTCTAAAGATATAAAGAATCCTCAGTTATTCAGTAAAAACATGGCAGCAGTTCTGGGCCTTTCAGAAGACGAGCTGCTTTCTAAAATTGAAAACAAACAGGAATATGTCATTCTAAAGAAAAAGGCTTCTCAGGCAGAATATGATGACATTTATGCAAAAATCAGGGAATGTAACTATAATTATGTAAATTTTGAAAAGCTTCCCGGCCGCGTATATCCAAACGGAGCTCTTGCATCTCAGCTTATAGGTTATATGGGCGATGAAGGAGTCGGACTGGCAGGAATTGAATTTTCCCAGCAGGGAGTTTTGAGCCCTGAAATTGATAAATCTCTTGAAAGCCCGGAGCAGGGAAAAAACATTTATTTGAGCATAGATGCAAACCTTCAATACAAGCTGGAACAGATTGCCTATAAAACAATGGAAAACACCCAGGCCGAAAGCATGATGCTTTTGGCTGCCGATTCCAGAACAGGAGAAATTCTTTCTTATATCAGTCTTCCTGCCGCAAACCTTAATGAATACGGAAGTGCCCCATCGGTAGAAAAGGTAAATAAGCCTGCAAATGATGCTTATGAACCGGGCTCTGTATTCAAGATTTTTACCCTGGGTATTGTTTTTGATGAAGGAAAAATAACCCCCAACGACAGTTTTTTGTGTGACGGAGTTTATGAACACAGAATTCCGGGCGGCGAAACCATAAGGATAAAGTGTCTGGAAGAGCACGGCTGGCTTACTCCAAGAGAAGGCCTTAAATATTCCTGCAATGATGTTCTGGGACAAATCAGTGACAGAATAAGCGAAGACAATTTTATTGCAAGAATCCGTCAACTGGGCTTTGGTCAGCGAACAGGAATTGAACTTACCGGAGAAACAAGTGGAGTTGTAAAAGACCCTGATAACAAAACCTGGTCCGGCCGTTCAAAACCGACAATTGCAATCGGGCAGGAAATCAGTGTTTCTGCCCTGCAGATGGTACAGGCTGCAACCGCTATTGCAAACGGGGGAGTTCCGGTTAAGCTTAGTGTAATTCACAAAATTACGGATAAAGAAGGCAGCATCCTCTACGAGCATCAGCCGGAATATAAAAATCGTGTATTTAAGGAAAGCACTGCTGAATATGTTTTGAGCTGCATGGAAACAACTGCTACAACCGGTACAGGTGCCCGTGCAAATATCGGCGACCTTCCTATTGGTGTAAAAACCGGAACTGCCCAGATGGCCGACAAGGTAAACGGCGGCTACAGTGAAACAGACTTTCTTTCAAGCTGTCTTGCCATTTTCCCGGTAGATGATCCTGAAATTGTACTGTATATTGTTGTAGAAAAAGCAAAAGGAGAAACCTACGGAGGACGAATTGTTGCTCCTGTAATTGCAGAAGCAGCTGACACAATCATTGATTACATGGGCATGAGCCGGGGAAAGGCATCTTCTGTTGAGCATAATGGTGTAATTACCATTCCACAGGCTCCTGACATTAAGCTTGGCAATACAACTCCGGATTTTACAGGTTTTTCAAAAAAGGATTTACTGCCACTCATGGAGCAATCCAAAGGCAGACTGAACATTAACGGAAGCGGCTGGGTAACAAGTCAAAATCCTGAGCCGGGAACTCCAATAACGGAGAATACAATAATTGAACTCTATCTGGAATAAAAATATTGCATTATTTAAATCTAGATTCCCTGCCCTTGCCGATTTATATCAGGATATAATAGAAGATATTAACAGCCATGGGGACGAAAAAGACATTTTTTCCTTCTGGAAGGTTATTCCTGCAAAAAACGGCAGCCTTACTGCACAGATAGACAACATGCTTTTACATTCTTCCTATAATCCTGAACGGGAGGCAATGAGTACGGCCAGCCAGCTTCTTTCAAAAAATAAAGAATGTCTGATTTTTATGGGGGCAGGTCTTGGCTGGCAATTCTGTGCCCTGGCAAAACTGATAAATGCAGGCGGCTCTGTTGGCGGCCCTTCTTCGACAAAAAAACTTGTTCTCATCGAACCGGATCCCCTTCATTTTTTTGGAGCCCTCTTTTATGTAGACTGGAGCCAGGTTTTTGCCGTAGAATCCCTGGTTATTGCCCTCGGCTGCCCTCCTGATTCCCTTATGGGACTTTTGGAAGACAGCAGCATCAATGTCGGAAATTCCGGGCTTTCTGCCTCCTATGTTTATGCAATTCCTTCCTTTATTCAGCATGCAAGACCCTACTTTGATTCCGTAATTACCCTTATAGAAAGAAACCGCAGTAAAAATGATATAAATGCGGCCACCTATAAAAAATTTGAAAAGCTCTGGATAAGAAATTCCATAAAAAATATTGACCAGACCGGTAAAAGAAGGAGCCTTAAAGACTTTGCCGCTGACTATTGCAAAAGCTCAGGCTCAAAAGATTTTATTCTGCTTGCTGCCGGGCCTTCGCTGGCAAAAGTCTTACCTGAAATCGGGCTTATAAAAAAGAGGGCTGTTATTGTCTGCGTAGAAACCGCCTTGCAGGCCCTTCTTAAAGCAGGAGTAGAACCGGACTTTATAGTTATTACCGACCCCCAGTATTATGCTTACAAACATATTGCAGGACTGGAAGCTCCATCAAGTATCCTGGTTTGCCCCCTTAGCGTGTATCCGGCCGTATTCCGTTTTAAATGCCGCCAGATACTTTTGTGCTCTGAGTTTTTTCCTGTAAGCTCTTTTTTTGAAAATACGTTGGGAGCCTTTGGAGACCTTGGTGCAGGTGGTTCTGTAGCAAGCTCTGCCTGGAATCTATGCCGCATGTTAGGAGCAAAAAACATTTATTTTGCAGGACTTGATTTATCCTACCCGGGCGGACAAACCCATATAAAAGGCAGCAGTGCCGAACAAAGCTTTCTTTGCGGGTCAAACAGACTTCTGCCTGTTCAGGCCAGTAACTCAAGCTCAAGGTTTTCTGCAAATCCGGAATATGCCTTTGACTACGAAGGCAGACAGATCCTTACCGATGCCCGTATGAAAATGTTTGCCTGGTGGTTTGAAAGCCAGATTGCAGGCCACCCCGAAGTAAAAAACTTTACCCTCTGCACTTCCAGCATGAAAATCCCCGGAGTAGAAGTTGCCAAAGCTTTCTGGAAAAAAGAAGCTGATAAGCAGGACAGTTATGATGCCGGTGCAAAGGTAAGCGGGGTCCTTGAAACCAAAACCGGGGTCCTTGAGCCTATCGAAAGGCCAATAGATGCCGTCAAAGCTTCTTTCTTTGCCGAAGTAAAATCCCTTACAGCCTTAGTCAATCAGGCGGTAGAAGCTGGTATTATAGGTGGCCCGGACCTGCAGACAAAGCTTTTGCAAATTGAAAAAGAAATCGCAGCTTCGCCTCTGGCCGAAATAATCCGTCTGGCAAATCCTCAAAGTCAGGACAAGCTTGAGGCCTACCGTCAGCTTCAAAAAACAATGGAATTATACAAGAATGAATAAAAGCATACAGCTAAATCTTACAGAAGGCCCCATACTTTCCAGGCTCCTGCAATTTTCAATTCCCCTTATTTTATCCAGCCTTTTACAGCTGCTTTTTAACGCGGCAGATGTCATTGTTGTAGGAAGGTTTGCCGGAAATAATTCTCTGGCTGCCGTGGGTTCTACAGGTTCCCTTATAAATCTTCTTATAAATCTTTTTATGGGACTTTCAATAGGAGCAAATGTAATAGCGGCAAATTATTTTGGTGCCAGACGCTCCAAGGAATTACAGGAAACAGTTCACACGGCAATCCTTGTCTCCCTTTTTTGCGGCGCGATTCTTACTGTTCTTGGCGTTATAGGTTCAAAATATATCCTTATTTTGATGCAGGCTCCCGATGAAGTTTTAAAGCTTGCCACCCTTTATCTTAAAATCTATTTTGGCGGAATTACCGCTACAATGATTTATAATTTTGGAAGTGCCCTGCTTCGTGCCAAAGGAGACACCAGAAGACCTTTGTATATTTTATTTGCGGCAGGGGTTTTGAATCTTATCCTCAACCTGATTTTTGTCATTTTATTTAAGATGGATGTTGCCGGAGTCGGCTGGGCTACGGTTATTTCTCAATGTCTTGCCGCAGCTGCTGTCCTTACAATCCTCTTTCGCGAAAAGGATGATTTTAAGCTGGATATAAAAAAGCTTTCTATAAATACCCACATTCTGGCAAGAATTGTAAAGATAGGCTTGCCTGCAGGCTTTCAGGGAATAATGTTTTCTTTTTCAAATGTTATAATCCAGTCTTCGGTAAACTCCTTTGGTTCCATTACCATAGCCGGTAACGCTGCAGCCGTAAATCTGGAAGGCTTTGTCTACACGGCCATGAACGGCTTTTCTCAGGGCTCACTCACCTTCTGCTCCCAGAATCTTGGAGCCGGAAAAATTGACAGAATCAAAAAAGTTGTCCTTACCTCGCAAATCTGCATTGCAATTATTGGAGCTATTCTGGGAGCCGCTTTCCTTTTACTAAGAAGCCGGCTTATAGGCTTTTATTCCAGCAGTCCGGAAGTTATTCAGGCCGGGGAAAAACGATTCTGGGTAATTATGACCACCTACTATCTATGCGGCATGATGGACGGACTTTCAAACTGCATCCGCGGCATAGGTCATTCCCTTTCTCCGGTAATAACCTCCCTTTGCGGAGCCTGCCTCTACCGAATCATCTGGATTTTTACAATTTTCCAGATTCCAAGATTCCACAATATTTATGCAATTTACATCACCTACCCTATAAGCTGGCTTTTAACCTTCCTGGCAAACCTCTTTATTTACCGCTACTTTATGAAAAGGCTGATTAAAAATTAAAAATTTTTGCAAAAAAATGATTTTTTTTCTAAAACCTATTGACATAGTAGGTTATTCATTGTATAAATAATACATAACCTAGTTATTTAATAGGTTATCTTCATAAATAAGACAGGAGGTGCATATGAAATTTTATTTTGAAAAACTTGTTCGTGAAAATTTCAGAAACGGAGTCATGTGTTCCTGTTCTTTCTTTTCGCAAAACAGGCAGTAAAACCGTCATGCTGATGGTAAGGCCGCCATGCTGAAGTTTTTCAGCAAAACCGTCATGCTGAACCTGATTCAGCATCTATAACTTAATCAAATAAGAGATCCCGAAACAAGTTCGGGATGACAAACACTTTGGCCCTTCGACAAGCTCAAGGACCACACACAGGAGATAACACATATGGCAAATTATAAATTCGAAACTTTACAATTACACGTTGGACAGGA
>JAEEGL013884925.1_pt1 | contig 16303 bp, 8 predicted proteins | sample 9134231 | NCBI WGS metagenome assembly JAEEGL01 (sample SAMN16246548, study PRJNA631951) | gut metagenome | biome: gut microbiome; feature: rumen; material: fiber-attached | host: Bos | place: Iran: Karaj | collected 2018-10
AATACTAATCATTAATTCTGCTTTTTTTCTTTCTAAAGGTTTAAATTTTATTTCAGAATTTCCTGTAAAATCTTCTTCTTCTTTATTATTATTTGGAAAATATTGTTGATAATTATTTTTTTCTAAATAATTACAAATATTCTGATTTAATGTCATTAAACTTTCAGAACAATTTTGTCTTATTATATATTTAAATAATTTAAATAATAAACACATTTTTTCATAATCATCATCAAATTTTACATTAACTGCAGCAGAAAGTAAATAACAAAAATCAATGTTCATTGATAATGGTTCAACTTCTTTTAATAATTGACAATAAAATTTTATTTCTCCATTTCCTAAATAAGAGCATTTATTGGTTGCATCATATTTAACAATAATTTTCAAAAATTTTTTTGTTAAAAAAATTGGAAAAACAAAAGAATTATTTGAAAAAATTCCTACAATTTCAAAAATTTTTGCTTGGACATCTTTATAATCTTTTTTTTCTCCAATATTTTTTAATTTTTGATTTAAAAGAAAAGCTTTTTTATAAAAATCATACAATGATAATAAATCATTAAAAAATCCAGATTTAACTAAATATAAGTGTTGAAGGCATTTTTTATTAAATTCATATAAATTAGATTTATCAAGTGGATCAATAAAATTTCTATATTTTTCAGATTCAATTAAAATATCATTTAAATTCTTAATAAAACAAGAAGAAAAATCTTCAAAATTACCATTTCTATAATATTGAGTTTTAGCATTTTTAGATTCATCAATTAAATCTGTGATATCAGTTAAACAATAATCAAATTTATCTTGATCTTCTAAAAGAAATCTATACATTTTTGTTGATATTTTTTGTTTATTTCCTCCATTACATCCTGAAAAATGTTCTAATGATGTAATATAACAATCTCTTGTTGAAAGAAATGAATTATATATTTTATAACTTATATTTAAATTATCATCACTGAAAAAAAGAATTTTTAATATTTTTGTAAATTGTTCTTTTAATATTCCATCTTTGGAAAAAAAAAATTTTTTACTCATTTTTTCTTTTTCTATATCAAAAGGAATTTCTTTTTCTCTTTCTATAATAAATTGTTTAAAATCTTTATCATTTAATGAAAGAATAATTACAATTACTATTTTTTGAATATAATAACTTATTATTTGAGCATATTCTTTATTTTCTTCTTTTTCAAAAATTTTATTTTCTTTGATATTATCTAAAATAATCATTATTTTCCCAATAATATTACTTATAAAATGAAATTGTTCTTCTGTATTAGGATATTCAATTGAAAGAATCAATAAATACCATTTTAAATTTTCTTTGATATAAAGGAAAGTTTCTCTATTTGGATATAATTTGGTTTTTAAATCATAATGATTAATAATTTTATCAAATAAATTTACATCACAACCATAACTCATCAGATTTTCAAAAAATTGATCTTTAGTCATTCTACAATAAATCCTATGAAATGCAGTAATAATTTTAATTTTATTAACAATGGCAAAATTTTTTGTTATTCCTGTAGCAGGTAAAATAAATAATTTTCTTAAAAGAAATAAAGCATAATATTTAGCGCATAAAATATAGGGCGAAGATTCTTTAATTTCTAAAAGATTATAATATTTAAAAAAAGGTAAATTTAAAATCGTATTAGCATTTTGATAAGTTTTACTATCAGTATGAGAAATAACTTCAGAATTAATAATATCAGATAAATTATCAATAATCATAACATCATCATGTTTATATTTTTTAATTAAAGCTTTAAATATTCTTAAATTAATTTCATCAGATTTAATATTATCATCAATAACTCTTCCTTTAGAAAAATGAGAAGAAGATAAAGAATTAAATAAAATAATAAGTGGTAAAATAAATATTCTATTCATTTCAGGATTAGAAACTAAATTATATAAAGCACCACTTAAATCACAAGTATTTTCTTCATCAGTTATAATATTATATAAAACTTCTATTGGTTTTGATTTAGGTAAATTTAAACATTCTTGACAATGACAAGATTTAAGTTCTCCGTAAAATATTTCATAATCTTCTTTACTTTGAATTTCATTTTTTAAACAATGTTTAAAACAACCAAAACAATAAAAATTTTCTTTAAATTTAACATAAGCATTTAATTTCAAAGCAATATGTATTTTAATGAAAAAGCATTGATCATGAGAAATTCTTTTAAGTAATTTTTTTTTTGATAAAGATAAAGAATGATTATTTTTAGCACAAGAACAATAATTATCATTTAAAGTAAAAAGAAGAGGTTCTAAATCTTCAATATTTCCATGACCAGAATGACAATTAAGAAAACAATATTCACATATTTTTTCTCCCTCGGGAGTATAAGAACAAAGAGGACAAGTATAAAATTTTGTTGGAAGACCTGAAAATAATTTTGCTTTTGACATTATACATTCATCTATTTCAACTTGCTTTTTTTTACTTTGAGATATTGGAATTTCTAATGTAAATTTAATCTGCTTATTTCTTTCTAATGGTATTTCTGAATCTCTTAAATGTTCTAATGCATTAAAATCAAATTTTTGCTCTTTATCTATGGTCTCTTCCATTGTTTTTATTTTTTTATTCTTTTTTAAATGTTTTTAGAACTGTATTTTTAAAAAATTATAAATTTTGTTTTATTAAAAAATATTTTTTGTGTTATATTTTAAAATAATTTAAATAAAATACTAAATTATTTTTAAAAATCAGTTTTACATAATTGAAAAGCTTTTATTAAATCTTTATCAAGATGCAAAATTTTTTTATCTAATCCTTGAATTTGATTAATAAATTTAACAGAATTATTATCATATGTTCCTTTACTTAAAATAATTCTTCTAATATTATCAGCATCATAATCTAAAATTCTTCTTTTAGTTTTACCAATAACTTTCAAAAAATCATTGATATCACCATTTGCTTCTCCTAAACTCATAGAAATAGAATTAATAGTTTCTTCATTAATATTAGTACTTAAAGTATTATTTATACTATTAAAACCATTTATTTTAGGTAAACTAGCTCTTTTATTTTTTGTTTTTGTAAATTGAAGACCAAAAGTTTTATTTAATTTCTTTATATTATTTATATTATTATTTTTAACATTTTTACTTGATTTAAAAGGAGGATGAAAAATTGAATTTTTAGTATCATTATTTCCTTTTGGAGATTCTATTGTTTTAAATGGAGATAATCCATATTTAATTTTAATTTGTCTTTTAGCGGTTGTTGAAGAAGGGAAAGCATATCCTTCTTTATTTAAATTTAATTTTGAAATATTATGATCTTTGTCAAGAGAACTTATGATTTTTAATATTAAATTATTGTATGATGATATATTTTCTATTTCTTTTTTTTCTTTTTTTTTTTTCTCTTTTTCTTCTTTTATTTTTAATTCTGAATTTTCAATTGTTTCAAATTTATTTTTTAAAATTTCTGATATATTTATAACTTCATCTGAATCAATTTTATTTTTTTTTTTTTTTTCACCTAATTTTTTTATTATATCTCTCTCTTCTTTAAGATTATTAACACATTTTTTAAATTTTTTTAAAAAATTTAACTCTTTTTCTTCTTTATTTGAAAGTTGATATATTTCAAAGTATTCATTTAATTTAGATGAATCTTCAATAAGAAGAGAACGTCTAAATATATTTTTATTAGTAGATGTTAAATCATGACGTTTATATCCTTTTTCAACATATTGATTTATTAATTCAAAAAATGGATTTAACTCTTTTAATTTTTTATTTTCTTCCATTTTTTTTTTCTTTAAATCAAAATAAGTTTGAAGAAATTCTTCTGAATTTAATTTAAGATTTTCATATTCTTTTAAATTATTAATTTTTGCCTTTTCATATTCTCTTAAATCATTATAACATTTTTTTCCTATATCACTATAATCTATTGTATTTGAAATTTTTGTAAATTTTGAATTGGAATTTAAAAATTTAGATGCTTTTCTTTTATAGATTTCTTCTTGAGTTGGTTTAAATTTAATCATTATTTTTTGCTACCAATTAATTTATAATATTTATTAAATTTATTAATTTCAATGATCTAAATTCATTTTCATACTTTTTTAACTTCTTTTTTTTTCTCCAAGGTTCTTGTTGAGTTTTTATATGATTTCTATAATAATTAAAGTTTTTTATCTATTTTAATATTTATTATAATCTGTTTTTCATGCAAAATTTATTATTTTAGAAAGATATTTTTTTAATTTACTTTATGATTTAGAAAAATAAAAATAAATTCCTTTTATTGAATATTAAAATTAATTGTTATTAAATAGATTTAATTGATAATTAATTTTAACTTATTTATTTATTTAAATGGAAAGCAAATTCTGTTATCTCAGAAAAGATTGTTGGAATATAATAATAGATTATTTAGATATCAATTCAATGCTTCAATTAGAATTAACATCAAGATATTTTAAACAACAAATTGGAGTTTATTTTGAAACAAAAGAAAAAAGTATAAAATTTAATTATAAAATGAATAATCAATTAATTGAAAATATTACATTATATAAATTTCAATTTATTTCAAAGTACTTTAATTTTGTTTTAAATTGCTCTTTACAAGGAAAAGAATTCTGTAATGATATAAATGAAAAAAATAAAGAAATTGGATTTTTACAGAAGGGTATTGTACCCAAAGCCGAAGTTATATTTTTCGGAAACAAGTAAAAATTTTATTTATTATTATAGAATTCAATTCGAGCAATTTTATTCTAGGAAAAATTTTTATTTTGTACTTTATAAAGATAATACTTTCTCAGTTATTCAATATTCCACTTTCCCAAATAGAAAATTTAATATTTTATATTCTTATGATTTTTCTAATAATTTAATTAAAAATTTCACTTATGATGAAATTAATAATTTTGTTATATTAATTGGAGATAATTTTTCTGTTTTTGTTTTGAAATGCGATACTTTTGAATTAATAGAATATCCTAAAATAATTGAAGTCACAGAACAAATAAATAGAATTTATTCTTTCAAAGAATTTTATTTATTGTTCTCAAACAATGAAAATTTTTATTATATAACAAAAGAACAATTTTTAAATTACTTTAAGAAAAAAAAAGATTATGAAGAAAAAGATATTGAACAGAAAATTAATGAAAAAATAGAATTTGGATTTATAATTCCAACTAAATTTGAAAAAAATTATTCAAAAATAAAAGATATTTCTTATAGTGAAACAAGTATAATATTAATAGATGAAAATAATAAATTATATTTTTTTTCAGTAAATGAATTTTCAAAATTAAATACAATAAATCCAACATTTAAATTAGTAACAGAACAGCAATTTAATAATTATTATTCAATGTCAAATGGAGAAAATTTTTGTCTTTTATTAGAAAAAAAAATTTTACCTCCTTTAGAAGAATGGAAAACAAATGAAATATATAAATGGTTTGAAGAGTTAAATTTCAATGATTATTTAAATATAATAAAATATGAAAAAATAACAGGAAAAGATATATCTGAAGGAGATTATGATTTTTTTATCAATTGTATTGGAATGAAAGATGAAGATATTAAAAAATTAAATTATGAAGTTTCAAAAATTAAAGAAGGTTCATATAAAAGTTTAAAATTATGGGGATGGGGAAATAATAAAAATGGACAGTTAGGAATGATAAATTATAATTTAAATTATGTTAAAGTTCCCACATTAATTAATTTACCTGAACTTCAAGAAAATGATAGCATTGAAAAAATATATTGTGGAAAAGGTTATAGTTTATTAATTTCAAATTTTGGAAATATTTTCATTACTGGAAATTATTCTATTAAAGATAAAATTCCAAAAGAAGAAAATCAAAATAATAATCATCATAATATTAATATGCATAATAATGGAAATAAATGTTCACATAATAAAAAAAATAAAAAAGAAAATAATAAAGAAAAATCTAAAGAACAAAGTAATATTAAAAATCAAAATAGATGGATTAATGTAACAAAAGATATTTGTTTTAATAAATTAAATAATGGAATGTATTTAAGAATTAAAAATGTTTTTTGTAAAGAAGGTTATATTTTATTTTTTGGATATTATTCAAATATTATTCCTTATAAAGCTTTTCAAAAAATGCCTAAATATAAACATAATACAAATGGTGGAAAATTTATTACATCAAATAAAGTCATTGATAATATATTAGAATCTAAAAATGGAAATGAAGATAATTTTAAAATTGTATATGGAGATAAAGTATTAAAAATGTTAGAAACTTCATTAAAAGAATTTATTCATAGTCATGTTCCATATCATAAAATTGAACAAATTAAATTATATAATGACGTTATTTGGGATAAGAAAAAGAGATTTTTTAAAAAAGAAATTTTTTATTAAATTATTTCACATAATATATTACAAATATAAAAATACATTAAAAAATTTCTTTAAAACATTCTTATAAGCATTAAAAGATTAATTAAATTAACAAATATTTAACAATAATATATATATTAAAAGCTTAAAATTAATGAATATCTAAATGAAAAACAATATAAACAATAAAAAAATTTTCAAAAGGCAATTTGCCTAATTCAAAAAAAAAAATAAACCAAAAAATATATACAATATATTTTTCTGTAAAATCAGAGTAAATAGATGATAATATTTATATTAGAGAATCAATTTTATATTTGAAGAAAAAAACAATTTTTAAATAAATATACACCATTAAAAAAACTTAAATTAATTTAATATAAGTAATTAAAATATATTGTAATTATATGTTTTCTGCAATAAATATTTGAATTTCTTTAAAAAAATTAATGGGAAATTGTGTCAACTTAAAATCAAAAAAAATAGAAAAAAAAACAATTTCAAAATCAGAAAAAGAAAATACAGAAACAGATTTTTCAAAAAATATGACTCGTTCTTCTTCTTCAAACTTTTTAACATATTTTAAATATTTATGTACATATCAGAATAAAATATATCAATGTGATTGTCATAACTTAGAAAATAAAACAAATTTTATTTGTAATTGTGAAATAAGAAAAGATAAATCTATTAATAATTTAAAAAATCATGAAGAAAATTTAGATTGGGGTTATTGTTTTAAACATACTAAAATAAAAGAACAATATTATTGTTTCGAATGTGAAATCTGTTTATGTGAAGAATGCATAAAGGGATTTCATGAAAATTATTTTAAAGATCATCATCTTTTTATTCATCCAAAAATTTAATTTAGGTATTTTAGGTATTTTAATTATTTTTAGAATTTGTTTCAATGATATCTTTATGAGGGTATTAATAATTATTGTATATATGATAAAGACTATATTAATATATTTTTTAAGATAAATTTTATTTTAATCATATCAAAAGTATTAAAGAATAAAATATTTATATTTTTTTTAGTAAAATTAAAATATTATATAAAGCTTTTCCATAGATAATTTAATTATTATAATTAAAGATTGAAATTATTCCATTTTTCATTAAATTATGAATTTGATTTAAATAAGAAGATTTAATTATTCAATAAAATGAAATATCATATTTATAATATATTTTAAGGATAAATATTGAAAAAATGATCTTTTAAATATTATACTTTGGTTGTTTATTAATCAAAAAAATAATTGGATTATAATTTAATTGAATAAAACAAAATATCAATGATTTTAATTTATTTTAGGACCATGAAATTGGATTAATAATTTATATTTATTATATTTTAAAAAAAAAGAAAACTTAAGATTTATAATATAAAAAACAATCAATAAATAAATATAAGTTACTTTAATTATTTAATATAAATTAAATAGCAAAATTACATAAAAAAAACTTCTTCAGCATCAGGATACATATCCATAGAACCTAATTGATTAATATTTGGTTTATTATGAAAAATAATTTCAGATTTACTTCCTAATTTTTCAATAGTTTTTTTACTATTTGGTGCTTCAGGTTTTTTTTCTTCTTTTTTGTTTCCTTCTATTTTCACATCTTCTTTTTGATTTTCTTCAATTTTAACATCATCTTTTTTATTTTCTTCAATTTTAACTTCTTCTTTTTTATTTTTAATTTCTTCATTTTTAGGTTCTTCAATTTTTACTTCTTTTTCAATATCCATTTTATCATTTTTTTCTTCATTATTATCTTTTTTATAATAAGATTCTCCCATAAATGAATCTTCACTTTTACTTTTTTCTTCTTTAGGAATATTAATTAAATCTGTACTTTGTCTTTTAAAAAATGGATAATTTGTTTCTTTAGTTTCTTCTTTCATTTCTTCATCTTCATTATTTTTTTCTTCTTTTGGTATATTTTCTTCTTTTTTCATTTCTGTATTTTCACTTTCTTTTTTTTCTACTTTTCTTTCAGGTTTTTCCACTCTTTCAGTTTTTGGATAATTTGAATAAGTTTTATTATATTTATCTTCTTCTTCTTCATCATCACCAAAGAAATTTCCTCCAAAAGTTTTATTTAATAATTTAAAAAAATCTCTATTTGAATAATTATCCCAAGGACCTTCTTTTCCTTTAGAACCCATTCTATTAATTCTTTGTGTTTTACTTTGTTCTTCTTCATTATCAATATAATCTTGCATTTTATCAATAAATCCTTTTTCTTCTTGTTCTTCTTTTTTGACTACTTTTTTATTATATCTATAAGCTTCTTTTGGATTTGGTTTTTTAGGATAATCTAAATCAAAAGCATTTGCTCTTATACATTTTCTATAATATTCCATTGCTTCTGTTTTATACATAATATCAGGATCTAAATATTTTAATTTTGGATATTCATATGTTATAAATTCTAATAATTTTCTATTTCCTCCATAATAAAATAATTTAAGTTGTTCATTTGAAAAATTTCTTAATCTATTTGGTACTATTACACTTATATATTCTGGTAATTCTCTATGAATTTCTGCACAGTCTTCACATAAGAATATTGCATTGTTTAATGAAACATATTCTGGAGTTTTATATGCTCTGTGACAATCAAAACATTCATAGTTTAATTCATCATTCAATATTTCTCTTAACATTGTATTTCTACTGTTTGGATAGAAAAAATTCATCATTTTTTTTAATTTTTAGTATTAATTATTTATTGTAGAATTTTCCTTTTTATATTTTTTTATATATTTTATATATCTAGAACTTTATTTTTTAATTTTCTATAATTTTAATTTATAATTTATTTTTAATAAAATTTAATTAATTTTGGGAATAAATAAATTAAAAAAAAATGTATTATAATTATTTTAAATTTAAAATAACAATTTTATATATTTAAATCAGTAATATATTTAAGTAAAGTTACCCTATTTACTTTATTTTCAAAAATAAGATTAGCAATAGTGTCTTGAATAGAAATAGGGAAATTAATATAATAAAATAAAATTCTCATATCAATAAATCTTCCTTTTTCTTTTTTAATGGGAAAATTTTTAGCCGGGAAAAATCCTTTAGGATTTAATCCAGATTTAAAAGGAAGATGATTGAAAAAATATTCACATAACTGAGACAAAATTTCATATTTATCTTTTTGAAGAGGAGTCATATAACCAAAAGATCCATCATCTCCAACATAAAAGTAATTAGGATTAGTATTATTTAAAGGAGAAATTCTAATTTCATTAACAATTTTACCTAAATAAAAATCAGCAACTTCGTTCATTTCAACTCTATTATTATTATTATTTTTATGTATTAAAAATATATGTCCATTTTTTCTATCATCAAATAATATAGTTCCTAAAATATCTTGATAACCCCAAAAATCAAGAGCTGTTGAATGATATTGTGAAAAATCCTTAATAAAAACACACAAATGTGGATGTTCATAATTATTTGATTTTACTACTGAAATCCAAGAAATTGATTCTAATATATCTCCTATTATTAAAAAATTTTTTTGCATTTTTGAACATGTTATTAAATTCTTACATTCTGAATTTCTTATATCATTTGAATATATTCCTTCCATTGATGATAAATCTGAAAAATATTGATATATATTTATTTTAGATCCTTCTCCAACTAATAATATTTTTTCAAATGAATATATCATTGATATTACTCCATGAAGAGAATCATTTTCATATACTTTTTTTAGTTTACTATTTTTAAATTCATAAAATTGAATTTTGGCTTTTAAAGGATTATTTTCATCGCCTTGTATATTTACTCCTGCTGCTAAATATTTTTTAGTTTCATTATTTTTATCATTCTTTGGAACTTCAACAATTCTAGATTCAACAATAACTTCATTTTCATTAAATTTTAAATCATCTAAAGCTTCTGGCATTTCTGTTCTTAAAGTTAAATGATATATGAAATAAGGATATTGGACATTTTGCCCTTGTTGAATATTTGGTAATATTAATTCTTTTTCAATTAAAAAATAACAAAAAATATAATAATGTTGTGTATAATTATTTATTGGCATATAATTTACAGAAACTGGAAAATGATTTAATTTATTTGATCTAATTAACATTGAGTGATTTTCTAATGAGTAAAATTTAGGGATTGAGCATTGTTTTAATGAACCATTTTCTGAAACTAAAAAACCATTTTCAATTTCTTCATTTGAATATTCTGTAAAAGTTGTAAAATTATGTTCTTTTGGAAAATTTGAAAAAGGCAATATACATATTTCTCCAGATTTTTCATAAATTAATTTTTGATATCTATTTATATTAATAAGTATACCTGGTACATTATGAATATTATTAAATTTAATAAAGATATTTGAACCTTCTAACATAAACAATTCTTTATAGTTTGGATTTTGTAAATATTCTATATAAATTTTTTTTAACCCTAAAGTTAAATTTGTTTGTTCCAAAGAGCTAATGAAAAGTTCATATATAACAATAGCGCCATTTTTAAATAAAAAGCATAAAAGACCTTTTTTATTTAAAACATCAAAGAACAAAGCTTCAGGAGTTTCAGTATTTATATTTATATTAACTTCAATATTAATTTTATTTGTAGGATCAGAACTACACTTATAATAATCTTCTGGATTATTTGTTATTAAATAAGGGAATTCATTTATTAATTTATTTGATAAAATTGGAGATACTTGATTTCCATAAGGACATTCTAATAAGGTATTTATATCGTAAATTGCAATTGAATGATTAGAATAGTATATAATTATAAAAGAAAAGGAATAATAAGGTTTTGAATTTATTGAATATTTTAAAATTGAAGGAGAATTAATGTAATTAGAAATATTTTTAAAACGAACAAAAATTGAATTATTTATTTTTTTTTCTATATAAGATTTATCATTATTTTTAGAAAAAGAATGGAAACTTATAAGAATAATTATTGTATGATCTTTATTACTTATTATCATACAATTTGTTCCAAATTTACATTTAAAAATAATATTATTAGTATCTGTATTATTATTAATATTTCCAACATTTGTGATATCAGATAAAAATTTTGGGTTAAAGGAATCTAATGGTCCCATTAAAGGATCTAAAATTTGAATTAATTGAGTAGTGACAATAACAATTAAAGACATTTTTCTTTCTACTTTTAAATTTTCAATTTCTAATTGCCCAGATGATATCATTTTCCCTCTTTTATCTAAAACAATATCATCAGTAATATTATCAAATGTTTTTCCATCTAATATTATTGTTTTTTCATCTTTTGAAGTACATATTAAATAATCTGTATAATTTCCAATTCTTATACTTTTAATGAATGAAAAATCATATAAATTATTTTCATAATTTTCAAAATATACAAATTTATCATAGAAAAAATTTAATTTACCGTTTTCACCATAGCCATTAGTGAAAACAAATTTCATATTTTTATTATCATCTAATAAATTCATATTAATAATAGGGCTATAATTAATAATTCTATCAAGGATAATACAATTATTATTAAAAAATAAGAGAACAATTCCATCAGCAAAAGGAGAAGAAAGGAAAAATAATCCAGGAGAAGGCATAATAATATAATTATATGGAGCTCCTAAACTATTTAAAACACCATTATTTGATTTATAAATAGAATCAAGTGAATAAGAATTATTTTCATATTGTAAAAAAAATATTCTACCTTGAGAATCAGAAAAAATAAAAGAATTATTCTTTATTATATAATATCCTCCTCCTCTTAAATCCATATATCTATTTATATTCATTTTATCTTCTCCTTTCACAGAAGTGTTATTTTCATAAAATAAAGGATTTAATATTATATTTAATGTTCTTTTTTCATTAATATTATATACTTGAATTGAATATGGCAAAAATAAAAATAAATTTTTTACGTCATTGTTTTCAAGAACAAAAAAATCAAAAATTTCATTATCATAAGATTCAAAAACAATTTCAAATTTTTCAATTCTTCTTGATTCCATGTTAACATCAACATATGCTACATTTACAATGTTTTTATCAAAAATAATATTATTATTCATATTATTAACTATTGGTTTTTGGTCCCAATATAAAATAAAAAATTGAATATTTTTTTCAATTTTAGAACAAAGTTTAAAATTAAAATCATACGGTAAAAGATCACAGCTCGAATTTTCTTCATATTTTTTAGAAACGAATATTTTAATAATTTTATAAATAGATTTTTCTTCTAAATTTAAACAAAGTGATGGCTCAAAAAATTTATCTCCCATCAAAGTATCATAATAAGACTCTTGCATTTCAATATTGTTTAAATTAAACGGTTTCTCAGGATTTAAACTTTTAATTATATTTAATTTATTATCATTATATGTATAAATAATGTAACTAAATAAAAGGGAAGAATAAATTTCTAAAAAACTTTCTGAAAAAATCTTACCATTAAGATTAGAAGAATCTAAAGCATAAAGAGCTAATGTTTGGAAATCATTAGAAAAAGAGTCAAATTGAATAAATGAAAGTTTATTATTATCTATACTTAATATAATACTATTAATGTTATTATTTACTAATGGATGATACTTCTCAATCCAAGTAATCTCACCAAAAATATTATATTTAAATAGTAAATTTAATTTATAGGAATCTTGGTTTTCTAATGTTCCATAGTCATAAATATTTTTCTTATAAGATTCAAATTCATATATTTCTATATGGTCTTTCACATTCACACATATTTGCTGAATTATTTGAGTCATAAAGTAATTAGGAATGAAAAAACCACATATAGCACCATTTATTTGAGTAGAAGGAATTTTCTCAGAATGAAAAACAGATGTAGAATTCTCCATTTTTTTATCTGATAAATTTTTTTTTAATTTTATTTATAAATTAATTTTTAAAATTATAAAATAAAATATTTTATTTATTCATATTAAACTCAGTTTGAAGATATATATGATCTGAAGGAAAATTTTCATTTGGCATTCCCTTTTCAAAATTTAAATATTCTATTGGCATTATTTTATTAATTATATTTATATTATCAGATATAAAAATATAATCAAATTTTAATTTTTTCATTCCTTCATCCATAGTATCAATAACCATAGTAAATTTATTCTTATCTTTTTCTTCTTTTTCAAAAACAGATTTAAATCCATTTTCAATCACTATTTTAACACATTCAGATTCTGGTCCTGTATTAAAATCTCCACATAAAATAAATTTAGATACTTTGAAATTTTTTAAATTATTATCATTTTTTATATTATCAAATAAATTATTTACTTGATTAACTCTAATATGTTCATTTTTATCCCAAGCAGTTAAATGAGTAATTATTAAGCAAAAAATAGTAAAAGGAGAAGACATTTCTTGTAATAAAGCTACTAAAGCAAAATTTTGTTTTACATTCTTTCCTAAAAGATATCTATAACTATTAATTAAAGTAAATTTATATCTGTTATAAACTAACATTATCCCTAAAGGAGTATTTGGTCTAGGGAAATAAACTGGTTCATATAATTTTTGTCCAATTATATTATTCAACATCATATATATATCATCTTGTTTATCTACTTCAACAAAACAATATAAATCAGATATATTGTCTTTTATAGATAAAATTTGATTAAATAACTTTAATCTATATTCCCAAACTTTATATTTAAGTTCAATGTTAGGTGCAGTTTTCCAATCATAACTATATTCATCACATAATAAATTCCAAAATAATAATTTATAACTCATTTGTGTTTCTACTTCATTAAATTTTGAATACGGATTAACTTTGGAATTATACCAAGAATCCATATTTAAATTTGGAAAAAAGAAAAAAAATTATTTATTTGAATTATTTTAGATAATATAATAAATTTTTAATCTCTCAAGTTAACAAAAAAAACATTATAAAAAATGTCTGCTCAAGTGAAAGTCTCAGAAAATGGAATTCCAAAAGGAACTCAAAATGATGAAATAACAACATCTCAGCGTAATCTGTCAGAACCAATAGTACTGTCTCAAAATAATCAAAGTCCATCAGTGGAAAATCCTGAAACAGAAAAATATGGTGAAACAAAATATCGTTGGTTTGTAATGGTAGCTTTTTTCACATTAACATTTGCTAATGGATTACAATGGGTGACATTTTCATCTTGTGCAGATAATTTTTCAGAAGCATACAATATGCCATCATGGAAAGTAAATATGTTTTCTTTAATGTATATGATAATATATCCATTTGTATGTATACCAGAAGGTTGGTTAGTAGATTCATATAGTACAAGATTAGGATTAATGATAGCAAGTGGTTTTACTCTTGCAGGAGCAGCATTTAAGTTGCTTATTAATAAGAGTATGGCTTTTGCTTTCATTGGTCAATTTTGTGCTGGTTTCTTTCAACCTGCTATCCTAAATTCCCCTGGAAAAATCGCAGCTAATTGGTTTAGAGAAGATATGAGAACTCTAATCACTACTATCTTATGCTTAAGTGATACTATCGGTATTCTTGTTGGTTTCGTATTTCATGTTCCTATTATTGATGACAAACATAAAGGAGATGATTTTAAAAAAGATTTTTGGTGGTATGTTTTCTATGAATTTATCCTCAATGCTGTTTTTTGTCTTCCTATGTTCTTTGTCACTAAAAATAAACCTGATATTCCTCCTAGTCCTTCACAAAATGTTGATCATGCTCCAGAAACTCCAGGATTAGTTGAAAGTTTAAAATTACTTTTTACCAATATTAGATTTGTTTATTTATTAATTGTTACTTTTTTTGTTGTTGGTTATTATGATGTTTATAGTACAATTATTAATACATATTTTGGCTTATATGGTATTTCAGATAGTAAATCTTCATATATTTATGCTATTTCTAGTGTAGTTGGAATGGTTTCTTCAATTATAGTTTCTTATGTAACAGATAAAACACAGAAATTTAAATTAATTATGGTTATTCTTGCTATTACTGGAATGGTTTTTCAATCTATTTTTACCTTATTATTAGAATTAAGTGTTGATCATAAAAGTATTCATGCTTTTGCTACAGCTTTAATAATGTATTCTCTATGTAATGCTATTGTTATTCCTTTTTATACTATAGGAATGAATTATGCTTGTGAAATCACTTATCCTGTTGGAGAAAGTATTAATGGAGGTATTATGATGAGTATGAGCCAAGTTTCTGGAATTTCTGGGACTTTTCTTTGTGATCATTTAATTAATCATAATAAAAAAAAATATTTAACTAATGTTATTTTATTAGGATTCTTTTTTATCGCTTCTATTTTTGTTTTCTTATTTGATGAAAAATTAGATAGACATGAACATGAAAATGTTGCCAAAGAAAAAGATAGTAAAAAAACTATAGAAGATAATAAGGACGAAGATAAAGATAACAAAGATAAATTAGATAATCCTGAAACAGAAGAAGTTAAGGAGAATAAAGATAATGAAGATAATGATAGTGATAAAAATATTGCCACTAATTTACTTAAGGCTTAATTTTTCCTATTTGAATTTGTATATATTTTTAAATGATATAGTAATAGTTCTATTCTTCATATATATTAGAATAAATAAAGTTTTATGTTATCATTAAATTATTTTTTTTAATAAATTAAGTAACTAATCATTTAAATAAAGACATTATTTAAAAAATATTTATAATATCATTAAAAATTTATCAATATTCACAATAAATAGAAGTAATATAATTATTTCAATAAACAAGAAGTGAATTAATAAAGAATGAATAAATAAATTAAATTTTAAAATAAAATTTAAAAGATTAAAATTTCATGATAAAAATTTAAGAAATAGCAAATCAAGATATTGGGGATTGGGGATTGGGGATTGGGGATTGGGCCCAATCC
>JAEEGL014900343.1_pt1 | contig 16303 bp, 11 predicted proteins | sample 9134231 | NCBI WGS metagenome assembly JAEEGL01 (sample SAMN16246548, study PRJNA631951) | gut metagenome | biome: gut microbiome; feature: rumen; material: fiber-attached | host: Bos | place: Iran: Karaj | collected 2018-10
CTGTAATAAAGGTTCCATAATTAAGTGTTGCAGCACCAGCCTCCTGAGCTGCTTCAAGTGTGCTGTAGCTGGAACCATCAAGAGAAATGAACCAGTTATTGAAATCAATTCCGCCTGTGAGCATACTGATAATCGGCATGATAATATCATTTACAAGAGAATTGATGATCCCCTGGAATGCTCCACCAATGATAACACCGACTGCCAGATCCATGACATTTCCGCGCATTATAAACTCACGAAATTCTCCTGCAAACCCTTTACTTTTCTCTAATGCTTTTGCCTTATCCACTGCCATATTCCTCATCCTCCCATCAAATTGGATTTTCATTAAACCACTTGAAATTATACCATAATTTCGTTATTATTTAATAGTCGTTTATGCAAATCCTTGCAGGATTAGTTCATCGGTAGAATGTTAGCTTCCCAAGCTGAAAAGGCGGGTTCGACTCCCGTATCCTGCTTTTGTCCTCTGCATTTTAGCAGAGGCTTTTTTATTTAAAATATTCCATTTAAATAGTTTCTTGTTCTCTCACTATTTCCTTTTGACTTAGGTAATTTCTTGCAATAGCCCTTACGCAGATGATAATTTTTCATCTCGCTATATGAAATGCCAAATCTTCCAAGTCTAAGAGCTCCATTTTTTGCATTGTCGCAATGAGCAAGGTCAATTTCAAAGAAGCAGGCAGGGTCATCGCTTTGACCATCTGCAGCTATACAGGTTTGAACCCAGCAGTAATTCTCGTCAAACAAAACATTACTATCAATGTTTGCAGCATCCAAGAGTGCCTCAAATGCAAGAGAATATCCAAGAGAAGTCGCTTTATGCTTAACAAGCGCACCATAAGCCGTATTTGAAAACTTCATGGAATCTATCTTCTCTGTCTTATCGTATCTGGTAGTAGCCATAAGCGCATTAAATATCTCGTATACAGTAGTAAAAGTAGTCTGCACAGTATCGTTCTCATCATTTATTGTGCTCATGATACTTTCAATTGTATTATTCAGCTGCTTCTGCTCTTTCTTTAAATTGGAATCGCAGTTTCTTTTAAGATATGCATAGCAGGTGTAAACCGTTTTGCCATTCCCTTTTACCTTTTCAAGGTAGACAAAATTAAGCTCAGACATTGCCACAACCAGATTAGTCGGATGTGAATAAACGTATGCTCTTCTGCCATTTCTAAGCTCAGAAGCTTTGAATTTCTTTTTCTTAGTGGAATTAGAGTAGACCTTAATGAAGTCGCTTTTTTTGTACTTTCCAAAGTTCTCCGGAGTAACTCTTGTCTTTTTACTTTTTGATTTATCCTCGAGCTTCTCATAAAGATCATAGACCTTCTGCTCATTGCTGCTCAGAACCTTGTAAAGTTCAAGGTCATCCATGGTAGCATGTGCAACTATTGGCTCAGCGAATGTAAAAGAAGAAGTAAGAACAGCTGCAGTCATTACTACAGAAAAAACTACTGCCTTAACTTTGCCAAATAAAGACCCTTTTTTCATAATCATATCAAATCCTCATAGTGTTTATATTTTCAAAAAGATTTTACCAAAAATGAAGGCGTAAAAAAAGGTTGGCACAAGGCCAACCTATTATTCTTTCGGTGCTGTACGTGGCAAAAACCAAATAGCAGCAACTGCAATCATAAAAATGATAGCTGATATACAGTGTAACATTATATCCACCCCCATAACTCATGCTTCGTAGATTTATTATAATCCAATCATCATTATTATGGTTATAGACATTTTTATAGATTTTGTTATTGCATTTTTAATTATTTTTGCCAAATTTTTCTCCAAGAAGAGCGGTGATGAAAACTGCAAAACTAGCGAACATTATTACCAAAGTAATAAGGATTCGGTCATCATCTCCTGTCTGTGGCAGATCAGTTGTGGTTGTCGATGCCGTTGTAGATGCAGCTGACGTAGTCGTAGCTGCTGTAGGAGTTGTAGTTGCAGCGGTTGTGGATGCTGTCGTAGCTGCTGTAGGCGTAGTTGTTGCTGCCGTAGTAGCAGTCGTCGCTGCAGTAGATGCAGTTGATGCAGAGGAAGCAGTATTACCTGACTCTTCCTCCTCTTCTTTTTTCTCCATCTCTTTTTCAGACGCAGAATCCTTCTCTTCCTTGATCACATCACCATCATAATTATCCAGAATATCTACCTTTACAGCCTTTACATTCATGGTGTTTGCAGGAGCTGTAAACACAAGTACTAAGATTGGAATTACTATTAAAAGTCTGAGTTTTTTCATAATGTTCCTCCTTTGAGTAAGGAAGCTTAGCATACCCTCTTTGCTACTACAAGGAGCCTTCCGTTTTTCATTGTGTAATCACAGGTTGACAGTGTTAAAAGTTCATCTCCATAAGTGGCTGTCGATGCTATTTTATGCAAAGACCTGAGCTTTAAATTAGCCACATAGGAATCAAATGTCTCTTTGTCATTAAGCTCTATATACTCTGCGTAGTTAAAGCCGTTATCACCAGTTGAATTAGTATCCAGTACAGCGATAACCTCATAAAATCTCTGCTCTGTATCCGTATCAAGCTCAATAGCCTGATGCTTTCTCATAAAGTCTTCATCCTTGTAGTACTTAAGCGTTCCAAATATCGCTCCGGACTTCATGTTGTGTCCATGTATAAGCAGATGATTGTCATCAAGGTCACTGTTACATCTCTTATCTAGTACTAACAATCCGTTTCTGTCTTTATTCCCGAAAAAGTCATGTTCAAGATAATAATCATTATCATTTTCTTTGAACATTATTGGATAGTCTATTACACTGCCCTGTATTTTCAGCCATCCTCTTAAGTCGTTGTTTTTCTTTTTAAGATATTCCATCTTAAGTGTTACAAGATTGCTCTCTTTTTCAGGATCATCTTCTACAGTTTCAGAAGCAGCCGACTTATTCACAGAAACGGCAGCCATTTCCTGAACCTTTTTCATATTTGAAGAGCTCTTTTGCTCTGCATATATTTCTACAGCAAAAATGCCCGACACTACAAGGAACGTAGCGCAGGATAAAACGAGAATCGTCCTTCTGATTGTCTTAGCGATTTTCCCCCGCTTCATATTAGATCCCCATTCTAAGTTAGTAAAACAAGAAATATCATCTGGCTATATAACTTCTACAGATGATATTTCGGCATTTTTATTAAGATTATTTAGAGTAAATCCATTCCAACATCATATAAATTGCCATTCACAGCATCATATAACCACCTGGACATTGTAACGTCATCCTGAGTGAATCTGGTAAAATATGGCTCCCTGACAGCCGTATGAACAGTGCCTTTCTTGGTGATGATCGGAATCTCCCAGTTATTTATAAACATATAAAAATTTGGTGTGATTTCCTTAAGTTCCTTCACCATCTCAACAAGCTGCTTGTAAAAGGCATCCTGAACATCTGAATCCGTCTTATACTTTTTATATGTTACATCACTGTAATAGGCACTAAGTAGATAATCTCTGGTAGAGCTTGAATATAGATACTTTAGCTTTTCTCCGTATTTCTTATAAAGATTTCTATACCAGCAAAGGGTTATATTATCCGAATCTATTGGTCTGCAGATGGGTTCCGGTGCATTCCAGACCTCTCTTGCAGTGTAATTCCACTTTTTATACAAAAGAAGTGCACTGTCGGAAAGCAAGGTCACATCCTTAACATCCGGATACCACATGGATAAAATCTCATCCGACAGTGCCGGAACGGCAAATGCTCCTGCGCTATTTCCTGCAATCAAAAGCTTTTTCGGAGACGGGAACATGTTCTTTGAAATGCACATGGACTCCATAAAGTTCATATATCCATGGAAGTGAAGCACATGCTGCTCTCCATCCTCTCCCTGATAAGGAAACTCATTATTCCCTACATGGAAATCGCCTGTTGCATAGGTTATATCAATTATCGAAAAATCCTTAAAAGGATTTTCTGTATCCTTCATATTCATGATACCCATATCAATATTCATGATCTGGGTAAAGGGCCTTAGATTATTCCAGTAATAATTTGGCAGATCAGCTGCTACCTTCCCACCAGAAATAGGCCTTGCAGCTGTATATTCATCCCATGCAACTCCGCCGCCTGAAAAGAATATAATAAGCTTTTTAGGATCAGCTAATTTTACATAGATATAGTATTCAGAGCCATCCCCTGATTTGCCCATAGGTATAGGAACCCTGTACCAAACCTTTTTCTCAGGTTTTTCAGGAAGTACAGGGGCCAGAAGATCCTTTTCAACTATTCGTTTGCTTATGGAATTCTCAAGAAAATCCCCAAGATGCTGCTCCAGCATCTGTTTTCTAAGCTTTCTTTTCTCGCTTAAGCTCATCAGCTCTCCTAAATAAAAGTCATTTAAGCTTTAGACATTAAACATTCTTCCAGCAGCACTCCGAAGTTCCCTGAATCTAAACAGGAATGTAGCTACCAGCGTTATAACAAAGCCAGCTATTACAAATACTGCTGCATAAGGAAGCGTATTCTCCCCATTCCAGATAAAAATAATCTGTAAAAAAGCAAGGAATGCATCAAGACAAATATAGATAATGTATTCCACAAAGCGAAGCTTCATAGCCTTTGCAATAATAAATGTTACGATGGTATGACCAACCAGGCAGAACGGAATCATCCATGTAACACTCCAGCCATGAAAGCCTGTTATCTTATCTATGTAGTAATCAACTATTATTGCTACAATTACTTCTACTGCCAGAACCTTCAAAACATTGTACCTGTATCTAAGAACCGCAAGAATATCAAGCCAGACTACAACACTTCCAAGTATCGTTACCCCCGTCCAGGAAACCATATCCCCAAAAAGATATCTAAGGGTCAGACACATTACAATAATTACTGCAAGAATAAAGGTACAGATTCGAGCAAAGGTATGACCTGTAATTTTTCTCTCATTAAGTATTGGAAATGCTTCGTTGTAATCATCCTCGAGGTCATCGATATCATATAGTGTTTCATCGATTGCAGCTCTTCTCATTCCATCCTTATCAAGGATTTTTCCTTCACACAAAGGACAGCACTGTTTATTTCCTCGTATTGTAATTTTACATTTTGGACAATAATACATTATTTGCTCTCCTCGTCTGTGTTCTTATTCTTTGTATAAACGTCATAGTCGTTGGTTGCAATTTCAACGCCTATTCCCTCAGCTGTAAGTCTTCTGCAAAGATTAAGCATGGTGGGATGATTGGTAAAAGCAGAACATTCGCCAAATACCATCTTATCTCTAAAGCTGCATACGGTAATCTGTTCCTTTGCAGCAGTCATAAATGCGCTAAATCTTTCTATGAAAGGTGTAACCTCAGCAGGCATTTTGATAACACCCATGTTGGAAATAGATGTAGTTACACCACTCTTTGCAGCCGCATCAAATCTGCCAACTGCATAGTCCTTGATAAATAAAGGCACTACCTTAATTGCAATATTGTGTTCAAGCGCCGCATAAGAATTCATAGTGCTGTTTATCCTGTCAGGCTCAAGCTGCTTCTTGAAGGAATCATTAACAACCTTAATGATACTTTCTAAAGTATTGTCAAAATCAAGCGGATTGTACTTAATACTGATTACTCCAAAGAAATTCCTTGCGGTATTTGAAGCAAAATACTGTCTTAAATTAACCGGAACGCTGACTACAATTGGCTTTTTCTTCTGAGCCGTAGACATAGTATCAATAATTGCTGCGATGTAAATTGCTGTGCAGAGAACACCTACAGTTGCATTGTGCTTCTGAGCAAGCTTCTTAAATGCCTTGGCAGAAACAGTGGCTTCTACAACATGGCTTTCATTATTTCCATCCACCTCGCCATTAAGCTGATATGCATGGTTTGAAGAAAGACTCTTAAGCTGTTTTAACCCCTTCTGATTCTGATAAAAATGTCTGAAAGCATCATTGTTTCTCTCCTGCAGTGAATCTATCTCAGCTGCAAAGAAGTCTCCGTCTACGTGGAAGTCATGAGCTATCTCAAGATACCTTGTGACCATTCTTCTAAAGAACATAAAGGCACCGGTTCCATCAGCTAAAACATGGAACATTTCAATACTTATTCTTCTTTTGTAATAAAAGACTCTATAAAGAAGGCTCTTTTTACCCGGATAATAAAGTGCACTGCAAACAGGAAGATGTTCCTTCTCTACCGTGCAGGAAAGATTGGAATCCTCAAGATAGTACCAGAACAGTCCCCTCCTTAAAATGCAGTTAAAGAAAGGATATTCCACTATTGATTCATCCAATGCTCTCTGAAGAATTTCCGGATCCACATCCTCAAACAGCTCACAGGAAATACGGAAAACTCTCGTATTTGCCCCTCTGATTGTTGAAGGTATGATTTTTGCAGCGTTATCTAGTTTGTACCAGTTTGTTCTTTTTTCCATCGTTACTCTGTTTCACCATTAAGATTTTCTACAGTTTCAGTGACAGGCTCAATAGGCGCAGTCTTTACTCTGTAAATAACATCTTCCAGTGAAATGAATTTTTTCTCCTGTATAAATTTTAAATATTTAGGTGTAAGCCTCATCGTTATGTGCGGCTCAAGCTCTTTATTAACCTTATCGCTAATTGTCTTGCAGGCATCAGCTGGATCATGAGTCATGCTCTTACTTAAGATGCAAAGAAGTGTACCTACAGTTTTAACAAGCCCCTCCATGTTGTAATCATTGGTTACATCGAGGGATTGAAGCGAATTTACGCTCCACTTTGTCTTTTCACTGTAAATACCGTATTCACAGTCCACTTCCACAAGCTTTTGAGTCTTTAAATCCCTGAGCCATGCTGTATTTCCTTTTATGAAAATATCCTGAACCTGGAAAAGTGTTCCATTATATGGGAAGGATACATTTTCACAATTTGTCATGGTTATGTCAGCCTGAATTCTGGTGACTTCCTCTGTTTTGCCAGCAGACTCCCATGCTCCGTCACCCTCGGGTCCTGAAAAATCATCTCCACTGTTCCAGAACTGGGCTTCCTGCTCGATTTCCTGCATTTCCTTAAGAGAAAGTCTTTTCCTTGGTCTGCCCTCAAGCCTCTCCTTAGAATGATAGTAAATAGCTCTATCTCTTGGACAGTCTGAATAAACAGTAAATCTGTCTGATGCACCTTCCTCAAAGGGTCCACAAAGTGGATGAATTCCTCTTTTTCTTCCGAAGTAGTCAGTATCAAAAAGGATAGGCGTACCATCATTATTCTCAAATCGCTGTTCAGGTTCAAAGGCTTCGCCAAGAATTTCTGTTGATACCATTCTCGTCATCGAGCGAGGAAGATATTCGTATAGATTAGTGTGAAGTCTGTAGCTACCATCATCATCTGTAACTATCACTCTCACACTATGGCTGTTATCAATGTACGGATTGTGCTCTACGTCACATGGCTGTGCGCCGTTAAAGTAAGCATTTCCATAAGCCCATACCGGAAGATGGTCATAATACCTGTCATTAAAGCCAGGTCCATACTCTGCATCAGGTTTAGGACGAAGTGATGCAAAATACTTCTCGCTTGTTGGATAACCATCATAGGGCTTTGTGCCACAAATAAGATTGTACTGCGTAATTACGCCTTGTCCAATCCTATTTACATAATCTCTCAGTTCCTGCCTGATTTCCTTCTGAACGAAGATGTTGTTATAAAACCTGGCATCTCCATGAAGAATCGTCATAAAGCCTGCAATTGCTGTAGAATGAGGCACATGATATGGCGTATATCTGCAGCTTTGGAACTTCAAACCGCCATTATCTGTTCCATCTCCCACCCATGAAAATGATCCATTTATGAGATTATGAACAAATGCTATTCCCTGAGTACTTATTATTCCTGAAATATCAGAAAGCAAAAGGTTATGATCAATAAGCGTAGGTCCATGAGAAACCTCAACAAATATATCTTCGCCAAGACTTAAAGGTCCTGCTATCTCGCATCCTTCAGGCGGCATATTGTCATGGAAGAAGTTCTGGCTAACTCTTGTTCCCTGTGCCTGCCAGTCAAGCCACAATCCACGTGTGCAGTGATGTATATGATTTCTTCTGATATTAACATCAATTGCAGCGTGAAGCTTTATTCCACCAATTTCAGCACCTTCAAGGTTCTGTTTATTATTTATCCTATAAATATGATTGTCTTCTATATTACTGAAAACTGCTCCGAGATGACCGACTATTCCAGTCTGTCCGCAGTCATGGATGTCACATCTTCTGATAGTATGTGATCCAATATTTTCTTTATTCCAGCCTTCATTTACAGCCTGGCAGATAGCATCTCGCTCAGTCTGTGTTCCATCCTTCTTAAAGGTTGTTGTCCATTTGTTGTTATTGTTTGGCTGTAAGTATTTTCCAAGGGAAATACCTGAGCACTTGGATTCAGATATCTCACAATCCTCAATAATCCATCCCTTTGCCCAATGTGGTCCTATAAGTCCGTCCTGATAAGCAGTAGGCGGAGCCCACTGTGTTGCAGCCTGTCTCATGGCAAAGCCAGAAACAGTTATATAATTTATGCCATTCTCAAGAGGCATAAAGCAGTTGCGCCTTACGCTTATTTCTACTGTCTCCTCATTAGGATCAAGTCCATGGAAATTGGCAAAGATAACCGTATCCCCTGATTCCTGAGCGCTATACCAGGTATAGGTTGAAAACTCTGGATCCCAGGAGCTTTTCCTGATCTGCGGATTCTCACACTCCTCAATTGAAGAGCACTCGTACATGGATTTGCCATTTAAGTAGACGTCTCCTGTATGAACAGGCTTTGCAGCAAAAAACCAGTCACCCTCAACAAGTGTAGTGAAAGGATTATAGCTGCCAAATATATTGTTTGGCACATTGACCTTCCAGACGTTGTCCTTAAAAGGAACCCAGTCCTTAATAATCTCGGCACCTGTAATAACAGCTCCAAGCGGCTCAGTTGTGCAATAAGTTATGGGATTGTCTTTTGTTCCACCATTAACAGGGTGGACAAATTCTCTATAGATACCGGGGCCGACGATAACTACGTCTCCCGGTCTGGCTACATTTGCAGCCTCCTGAATAAAGCGGAACGGGTGATTCCTCGTTCCGTCGCCACTTCGAACTACGCTTCCAGAAACATAAATCTGCATGGCTACCCCCTTTGTAAGTATAATTATTACATAATATATTGTACCACAATATGATAGGTGGTAAACCAATCAAGTCCTAAGGATATATTTGTTCTGTTCATCTGACGCTTTCGCTCGATTAAATTCGTAGCGGTATATATGAGTGATTCAACGAGAAATTGAATAATAAAAAAAGTATAAATTATTTCAAATTATATTAAAAAGTGCAGATATCATGGTAAAATAGTTACATTCGAATCGAGGGGAATCTAAAAAATCTTTTATAATTTCGAGGTTAAATATTTTGACAGAAGTATTATTTTATGTTGAGGCAAACATTGCTTGCTTTGCTATACTCGGACTGATCCTCTACAAAATTAATCAGGGCATCGATCGTCAGACTTCCACTGTAATATTGAGACGACTAATCATTGTTTTACTTGGATATTTTTTCACTGACAGTATATGGGTTCTTCTAGAAGGTGGTTATCTTCCAAGAACGCCAATAATAATGTATATATCTCTGATAGTTCCGTATTCACTTATTGTATGCAGTAGTTTCTTCTGGTTTGCTTATTGCGAGATCATTCAGCACAATAAGTTCATTATCACCAAGAAGGGGCAGATGATAGCTGCTATTCCGATCATTATCGCAGTTACTTTGATTATTTCTGCAAGCTTTAGTGGAGTAGTCTTCTATTTCGACGAATATGGCAGACTTCAGTATGGACCTTTATACGGCATTATGCTTTTGATTCCTGTAGGCTATATGGCATTTGCTTCAATCAGAGGTTTCTACAGAGCATATCATGAAGGCAGATACATGGATCACACAGTATATTTGGTTATTGGTGTGTTCCCTCTTATCCCGATTATTACAGGCGTTTTACAGGTTATATTTTTATATATTCCTTTTATGTGTTATGGCGCCACCTTCTCAGTACTGCTTGTTTATCTGACAACTCTTGAGAATTTGATTTCCATGGATTCTCTTACTCAGGTAAATAACCGAAATCAGATGCAGCGCTATCTCATCCGCAAGATGAGAAATGAAACCCCTGGCTTATCTTTGTACCTCATGATTGTTGATATCGATCATTTCAGGGAAATAAATGAAGCATTTGGTCATATCGAAGGCGACAGAGCTTTGGTTCGCGTAGCCAACGCCATGAAGGATGCCTGCCAGGCTCACAGAAATCGTTTCTTCGTATCCCGCTATGGCGGCGATGAATTTATTATCATTGCTGAAACCGAGTACAAGGGCGAAGTTAACTGGTTATCTGATAAGATTCGTTCAAATGTTACTCATATGAACGAGAAGGCTGATTCTCCTTACGAATTATCTGTATGCGTAGGAATCGCTGAGTACGATTATTCAAATCCTGTACCAATCCCCTCTCTCATCGCGAGAGCAGATACAGATTTGTATCATATGAAACATGCTAGATCATGACATAGCTAATCCCGGTAGTTTTTCCTACCGGGATTATTTTTGTTCAGCCAATATATATAAACCCCATATTTCCAAATCCTTTATTTGTGGAAGCAAATCTCCTATAATAACCTGAATCTATATACTCTGCACTCGTAGGGTTTGAACATTCCATGTTCATTTGCAACCTTGTATAATTCCCGGTTATATAATTCCCATAAACTGTATGCCTTTTCATGAACACCCTTAGGATAATTGCAAAGTACTAATTTGCCCTGCTTTCCTACGTATTTCTTGGGAAGAGATACCTTCACAGGGAAATGCGAGAACGAGCAAACTATCAAATAAGCATCATCCTTCAGTACTCTTTCGTACATGTAGATGTTAGTATCCTTCGGGAAGAACTCGTGGTAGCGACCATATATAAGTGTCCTTGAGGATTTGCGGAGGTTCAGGCATTTCCTGTAGAAATTCAGGATACTGTACTCATCCTTCTCTTCCTCTTCCACGTTGATTTTTCCATAGTTGGGATTTACATAAAACCAGGGCTTTACAGTTGAAAAGCCTGCGTACTTTTTCTTACTCCACTGCATTGGAGTACGGGCAGAATCCCTGCTTGAGTGGTGGATTCTTCTAAGTCTGTCGTAGACATCATCCTTCAAATGATAGGAATTATAGTTTGTCTTTGAGGAAACATCCACGTACTGATCTATGGATTTCAGGCGGATGTTGGTCATGCCAATCTCTTGCCCCTGATAGATAAAGGGCGTTCCTCTTTGGAAAATGAAGCTTGCTGCAAGCATGCTTCCGCTTTCCCTGTGATAATGCTCACTTCCATAGCGGCTAACTACTCTTGGATGATCATGATTTTCCAGATAAAGGCTGTTCCAGGCCTTACCCTGAAGGGCATACTGCCACTTAGAAAAAGCCTTTTTAAGCTTCACTAGCGAAAATGGTCTGTGTACATACTCTGTATAAAGGCAATCCGCCATCATGTGATCAAAGGAAATCATCATATCCAGAGACTTGGTTGGGCCAGTCAGATATTTCATGGCAGACTTAACTGTAGTCATCGGCCCTTCGCCAATCTGGAAGCAGTCGTACTCGTTGCAAACCTTCCTGAACTGCGCCATATACTCATGGATATGTGGACCATCCTTGTAATAAGGCATTCCATTAACTGCAGGCAAAAAAGGAATTCCATTTGGAAGTCCTTCCTTTTTGGATATGAAATTTATGACATCCTCTCTAAAGCCATCAACTCCCATGTCGAGCCAGAAACGCATTATGGACTCAACCTCTTCTCTAACCTTTGGGTTATCCATATTTAAATCAGGCTGCTTCTTAGCAAAAATATGAAGGTAATACTGTCCTCTTTGCTCGTCATACTCCCAGGCTTTTCCCTCGAAAAGGCTGTTCCAGTTGTTTGGCTTATCCCTCCAGATGTAGTAATCACTGTAGGGATTATCCTTTCCCTTTCGGCTCTCTAAAAACCACGGATGCTCATCTGAGGTATGGTTTACGACAAGGTCCATGATAATCTTAAGACCAAGCTCATGTGCCTTATTCAAAACCTTCTTAAACTGATCAAGAGTTCCAAAATCAGGATGGATATCCTTGTAATCAGAAATATCGTAGCCATAGTCAGCATTTGGTGATGGATATATTGGAGAAAACCAGATGCCATCTACGCCAAGGCTCTTTACATACTCCAGCTTTTCGTACACACCGTAAAGATCACCGATACCATCACCATTGCCATCTGCAAAGCTTCTTACCCAAATCTGGTAAAAGCTCATTTCTTTATACCAGTCTCTTCGTTTTACTTTAGCTTCCATATAGTCTTTTCCTTGAGATTTTCCCAATCCTCTTTCATCTCATTGAAATTGTCCTTAATATTATCCTTGATGTTGTCAGGTAAATCCTTGATATCTTCTATATTGTCTTTTAAGTTCTCAGAGATATTATCCCTGAATTCTTCTATATTCCCTTTTAGATTCTCTGAGAAATTACCTCTGAATTCTTCCAGATTATCTCTAAACTCCTCGACGTTGTCTTTGAATTCCTCGAAGTTCTCCTTCATACCGCCATAGATATTTCTAGGAATGTCAAATACGTGCTCAGTTCCCTTGACGATTCCTGCTGCGGATTCAAGGAAATAGTCAGAGCCGTGCTTTTTCCTTCTGACTATTCTTCCATCAGCGACCATCTGCCTAATTTCCTCATATCTTCTGTAGGCATCCTTTACGCTGTCCTCCCAGGAAATATAAATCTCATCCATGGCATGTTGTCCAACGTCATGGGCATTATCAAGATTCTTTGACACTTCCTCCAAAAGAACTGCCATAGATTCTGCATTTTCCTCAATGAGGTATCCATTTCTTCCATGGGTAATGCCTTCTGCTGCGCAGGAGCCTTCAATAAGTACACTTCCAAGGCCGCATGCAGCTGCTTCTCTTACTACTATTCCATTGGTATCGTAAACAGAAGGGAATAAGAAAAGATCAGCCCTGGTATTCCATGCTCTAAGCTTTTCTCTGTCATGCTCAGGACCTGTGAAAATAACCTTGCTTTCAAGTCCGTAGCCTTTAACCTTTTCCTTCATCTCGTCGGCATCTGCTCCGCCGCCGACAAATACCATCCTGAAATCAATTCCCTTTTCATCAAGAAGCTTCATGGCATCAATAATTATCGGAAGTCCCTTGTATTTCATAATTCTTCCTACAAAAAGGAACATGGGAACATCCTTTGGAAGGTCGTAGTCCTTTGTAGTTTCAGCTACAAGAAGGTCATCCGCTCTTCCTTTAGGGAAGTCTACACCATTAGAAACAACGCGGTATTCACCTTCATAGCCAAGAGACTTAAGGTTTTCTCCAGCTCCCTGGGATACGACCCACACTTCATCGCAGGCTGAGATATTGCTGATCATAGCCTTAATGGTCTCATTTTTCAAAAAGCCATCGCCTACAGCCCTTGCAATATCTACATCAAACTTCGTGTGATAGGTGAAAACAATAGGAGCTCCTGTCTCATTCTGAAGAATCCTCGCCATAATGGTTGATGAGGCAGGACAATGTGTGTGAATAATATCTGGCGCAAACTCAGCCATTTGTCCAATTTCGCGCATAGCAAGCGGGTTACCTGTTCGGTAACCCGCAATAAAGTCAGTGGTATCAAGGCTTTTATACGGTACAACCTTGTAGGGGTAGCCATCGTAGTTTTCTCCTGGATATTTTGGAGTTCCTACAATTACATTTGCCCCAAGATCCCTTGTCAGTATTTTTCCATAGTTCATTACTACATTGGCCACACCGTCAATAACAGGTGGAAATGAGTCATTAAGTAAACAAATATTCATCATTCTCCCCTTATCTCTCATTAGATTTTCAAAACTTATTTCATATTCATCTCAGCTAAAAGCTTATCGATTTCGCTCATTTCCGGAGTCAATGAAGATGCACTTCCGCCCATGTTTGGAACATAGTCAGGTCTTTGACTCTGCTTTTTGAAGAAATCTTCCAGTCTCTCCACAAGCTGCTTTCTATCTACTGATTTCAGTATATAATCCTCAGGATTTAAATCAATAGCGTTGATAACAGATTCCTTATTTTGTATACCTGTAAGGAAAATAATAGGAATGTCTCTATACTCGCTATTATCTTTGAGCATGTTGTACACATCTACTCCGTTATTTTCAGGCATCTCATAATCAAGAAGGATAAGGTCCGGTCTTGTATCCTTTAGATAAAGCATGGCCTGCTTTCCGGATGTGAGCATATTTATTCTGTAATAATCCTTAAGTCCTTCATGCATCATTCGCATAAAGGTGGTGTCATCATCAACTATAAGAATATGCTTTTTGCCCGATACCTTCACCTTTCCTGAATAGCATTTCTGAAGGGTTGCAAGAAGGTTATCTACATCTACGGGTCTGCTAAACCATTCAACTATGGCAGACTTCGGTATAGTACCTATAGCCTGCTGATATTCAGCGTCATCACCTATGAGAATAAGCATCCTTCTGTAGTCAAGACACATGGTTCTAAGGCCTTCAAGGAATTCCTCACTTGAACGCTTGAATATCTCATCCCCCATAAAGTAAATGATGGGATCCTGTCTGTTTACAGCATTATCAATAGCCTGAATGCTTGGTGCAGCAACTACTCCTTCTATTCCTGATTCAAGGAGCTTACTTTTAAGGCCATTAACAAAAAATGAATCCTTGGCTGTTACTATAGCAACCTTATGTCTGGGCTTATTTTCTCTTACCATTTTTCCTCCTGCATAAATCACTGTTTTACTGCTTCAAACAGTGCATCATAATCCATTTTCTCCAAATACTCCCTAAGCTTTTTTGTAAGCTCCACATCCTCTTTATCAAGCTCATATTCATCCAATGAATTTAAGAGCATTTCTATAAGGGTGTAGTCCTTACTCTTTGCATATTCAGAGATTGTCATATAGGCTTCTTTCAAATCATCATCATCAATTTTTCCTTTTTTCTCTTTCTCTTCCTGTATATTCTTTTTGCAGCTTATATAATCACTTATAAAATCTCCGTGCAGTCTGCTGATGGTTTCCTTATCGTTTTCTTTTCCAGCTTTTTCCAGCTGAGCCGCCTTATTTGATATATCTATTTCTCCGGCAAGATTAGCTGTACTTTTTAGTCCATGGACAGTAATCGTATAGTTCTGTATGTCATCATTTTTAAGGAACATATCCAGTTTTCTGGCTGTCTCATCTATTGAGGAGACAAAGATATTTCTGAGTGATCTGTCAAACTCCTCATCCTCTTCATCTCTATGCCTGTTCTCCTGACTAACCTCCTGTATCATATTCTTCGGAAGCTGGCGCTTAAGCTCATCTTCAATACTTTTTCCGGTTATTGGCTTTGTCAGATATCCGTCAAAGCCTGCCCTTATATACTCCGCTTCATTTTCAGGTGCCACATTAGCTGTAAGGACGACTATTCTGGAATTCTTACATGCACCATCATCCTGCGCTCTAATATGCTTTATGCACTCGATACCATCCATCATTGGCATAAAGTGATCCATGAAAATGACATGATAATATTTTTTCCTTGTCATAGTCAGGGCTTCTACTCCATTCTCAGCAGTATCTATCGAAACCCTTGTATCTCTAAGGAGCTTTTTAGCTACAACTATATTTGCAGGCGTATCATCAACTATAAGGATTCTGGCGTCAGGTGCTTCAAAGGAGCTGGTATATACTTCGCTTGTCCTTTTACTTCCATCTGACACATCAAAATCACCAATAGGTTCTCTATCAACAACGTTCTGTGGAATGGTCACCTTGAAGAAGCTTCCTTCACCATATATTGAGTCAACATATATAGTTCCATTCATCATTGTTATGAGCTGCTTAACAATGGAAAGTCCAAGTCCCGTTCCTTCTATGTATTTTGTTTTTTCCTCATTAAGCCTCTTATATGCCGTAAAAAGATAAGGCATACTCTCCTGCCTGATTCCGATGCCAGTGTCCTCAACTATGTAGACCATATTTACCATTCCGGCATCATCCTGGCTATAAACACTAAGAGAAATCGTGCCCTCCTTTGTATATTTGATCGCATTATTTACCAGATTTATCAAAATCTGTTTTATTCTTATCTCATCGCCAAGAAGCCTTGATGGAATGCTTGGTGAAACTTCTATCTTAAACCTAAGCCCTTTTTCCTGAGCTCTGATATTTAGCATTCCCCATATCTCATAAAACATATCCTTCGTCTTATAGGGTGCCTTTGTAAGCTCCATCATTCCGGATTCTATCTTTGATATA
>JAEEGL017241418.1_pt1 | contig 16303 bp, 8 predicted proteins | sample 9134231 | NCBI WGS metagenome assembly JAEEGL01 (sample SAMN16246548, study PRJNA631951) | gut metagenome | biome: gut microbiome; feature: rumen; material: fiber-attached | host: Bos | place: Iran: Karaj | collected 2018-10
AGAGCAAATAAGTATAATCATTGGCCAAACAAACATATAAGAATTAATGGTCATGAGTATATAATTCAATGTCCTAGTAAAATAGACCAGGATACAGTTTTTTATGTGGCTGGAAGAGGAGCAGGTGGTATATCAGATACTGATTCAACATTTGCAGCTGCTAGGGGTAAAAATGTAATTGTAATTGCTCCAGTTCATGAAGATGGAGGTCCTTTTCCAACTACAGTTGATGTAATTAATCAACTTGCTAAAGCATACGGAATAGAACCAAGAGCATCATTTAGTGGTCATAGTAATTCAGGTACTTTATGTTTAGAAACTGCAGTTAAATATATTAAAACTAATAATACACCAACAACTTTAGTATTAAATGATCCATCAGTACTAAATAATAGTGATTATAAAATTGATTATTCTGCTTTAAAAGGAAGTTTAATTGTTACTTTTTCACCTTCAAGTGGTGGATGTACTCATGGTTTTATGAATAGACTTAAAAAGGCTGCTGCTTGTGGTGCTAGTGTTATTATTTGTAAATATAATGGTACACATGGTGCTGCTGATGATGTAGCTGCTGCTATGGGTTCTTATGATATTGATAATATGCAATTTGTTGGTAGTGGAACATATGAATATTGTGGAAGTACATATAAAACAAATTATACTTATCAATGGATAGATGAAAAAGGAAGAGTTCATGATTTTGATACTGTAGAAGAAGCACAAGCTTATATGGAAGATGCTCTTGTAGGTATTACAGGTTCTTTATATGAAAAATGTGATACATTAGAAGAATTTGCTAGTAAATATAAAGGCACTTCTAATACATTAGCATCTAATCTATCATTTGTAAGCAACTCAATGAATGGTCTTAAGAGTAGTATTACTGCTCATCAAGATATAAATTATCAACCAAGTAAAACAGGAGAAGCTGGAATAATTGGAACAATGTATTCAGCAACTAATTACTATGGTGCAGTTACTAATAAATTATATGGAAATCTAAGTGCTGAAGCAGATACAGTATATGCAATAGCTAATGCAATATATAAAATGGATGGATGTGGAGCTGCAATCGCTGAGTCAGGTCTAACTGATTCAATGAAAGGAATGTTTTCATCATCTAGTTTAAATTCAAATGTTGAACAACTTAAAAAAACATCTAGTGAATTATTTGAAAATGCTAAAAGTGCTGTTATGGCATCGGGTAGATATGATGAATTAACTGGTATATTAGGCTCACAGATAACACCAGGTGGTGTTGGAAGCATTAGTATAACTGCACTTGAAAGTGCTATTAATGCTGTTGTTCCATCATTAAATGCTGAAGTAGAAAAAGCTACTCAATTAAAAACAGGTGTTACTGACTTTATGGCAGGTATTGGAGCAAGTAACATACTTCAAGGTGGAGTTTGGGAAGATGTAGAGAAAAATATGTCTAACTATCAAAATCTTCTTGATGCAAACTCAAAAGCAGCAACATTTATATCTGATACATTAAAGACTGCTATGGGAATGATAACAAACTATATAGAGGAAGCTTCTGCAAGTATAAGTGCAGTAAGTGGAACTGAATATAGTGGACTTGCTTCAGCAGGAGAATTAGATGATAGTAAGCTTGCTGAAATAACTGCAGCATTAACTCAATTAAAAACGAATATTGAAACAGTAGAAGCAAAAATAACAGAAATGGAAAATGCTAAGAAAAATGTATGTGATCCATTACCTGAAGATGCTGCAGAAGATGCTGTTCCAAATTGTTATGATGTAAATATTTATGCTGCTTCTGAAATTCAACCATATAAAGATGAATTAGAAAATTATAAAGAAGTTCAAGAAATTTTAACAACTTATCAAGGAAAATTAGAAGGTTTAGCACCAGTAGTACAAGCTGCACAAGAAATTATTCAAAGTGCTGTAGATCAAGTTAAGAATATGTATGAAAATCCAGTAACAGATGCTAATGGAAATCAATCATTTGTAGCAGACTTTAAATTAGATTTAAGTCCATATTCTGAATTCTTAGATACAACAGTTGATTATAAACAATTAATAGATGATTATTATAATAAAATGAACCCACCTGAGGATACAAAGAATCTTGAAGAAACTCCTGTGGATGAAGACGACAAAACATACTGGGTAGATGATACTGGTAGTACTTCTCCAGAAAATACAACTGAACAAGAACCTCCTTCAGAAGGTGAAACTGAAGTAGAAACAGAAGCTGAAGAGATTTCAACTGAAGAAGAACCTGAACCAACAGATCCGGTTACTCCAACACCTACAACACCTTCTACAACACCTTCTGATGAATCTAAACCAGAACAACCAACAGTTGTAGAAATAGTTGATGAAATTATTACTGATATAGATGGAGATGGAAATCAAAATAGTCATAATAATGTAAGTTTCTTATCTAATGATGTAGATGAAACTATTGAATTTATTGATACAGAACCAATGATTGATCTTGAAGAAGAAATACCTAATGAATATTTAGAAGATGAAGTAGTTGAACCAGTTGTTATTGATGATTTAACATCTAATGAACCAACTGATGAGAATATTAAAATGAATACTAAAACAATGGGTATTGCTTCTGGAATAGGGCTAGCTCTTGGAGCAGCAGCTCTAGGTGCTCATTCAATTATTAAGAGTAAAGAAGAAAAAGAAGACGAAGATAAAGATTATGGTTTTGAAAAATAGTGTACTTTTAATAAAGTACACTTTTTATTTTAAATAAATTATGTTATAATATGCGTGGCTTGAAAAGAGGTGAAAATTATGGATAAAATTATTGTTAAAAATGCTAGAGAAAATAATTTAAAAGGCATTAATATAGAATTACCTAAAAATAAACTAATTGTTATGACAGGTGTATCAGGAAGTGGTAAATCTTCTCTTGCTTTTGATACTATATATGCGGAAGGTCAAAGACGTTATGTAGATTCATTATCTGCATATGCTAGACAATTTTTAGGTGGAACAACAAAACCTCTTGTAGATTCAATTGATGGATTAAGTCCATCTATATCAATTGATCAAAAATCAACAAATAATAATCCTAGAAGTACAGTAGGAACTGTAACAGAAATATACGACTTTTTAAGATTATTATATGCTCGTATTGGTATTCCTTATTGTCCTAATCATCATAAACCAATAAGCAGTCAAACTATTGAAGAAATGACTATTCAAATTATGAAATTAGAAAGTGGTACTAAAATTAGAGTATTAAGTCCAGTTGTTTATGGAGAAAAAGGTACTCATAAAGATTTACTTGATAATTTAAGAAGTGAAGGATTTACCAGAATTATTGTTGATAATGAAGATCATGATTTAGATGAAGAAATAGTTTTAGAAAAGAATAAAAAACATAATATTGAAATAATAATAGATAGATTAATTATTAAAGAAGATGTTAGAAGTAGATTATTTGAAGCAATAGAACTTTCATGTAAGAAAGCTAATGGTAAAGTAGTAATTGATGTTATTGGTGGAGATAGAATAGTGATGAGTGAAAAATATGCTTGTCCGGATTGTGATTTTTCTTTACCAGAGTTAGAACCAAGATTATTTTCATTTAATGCACCTTATGGAGCATGTCCTGAATGTAATGGACTTGGTATTAAAATGAAAGTATCTGAAGAATTAGTAATACCTAATAAAGATTTATCTATAAATGAAGGTGCTATAAAAGTACTTAGTGGTGAATCTAATATTATGAATACTGAAATAGAAACTTGTGCTAGATATTATGATATTGATTTAAATGCACCTATTAAAAAGATAGAAAGATCTAAATTAGATAAAATATTGTATGGTAGTGATGTACCTTTAGAATTTAATTATATTTCTAAAAATGGTAATACAAGAACTAAAACAGATTATTATGAAGGAATTATTACTAATTTAGAAAGAAGATATATTGAAACAACAGCAACATGGATAAGAGAATGGATAGAAGGATATATGATTGAACAAGAATGTCCTTTATGCCATGGTTCAAGATTAAAAGATGATATTTTAAGTGTTCTTGTTGGTAAAAAGAATATATATCAAATGACTCAAATGTCTATAAAAGATTTATATGATTTCTTATCAAATATTAAACTAAATGAAGAACAAACAAAAATAAGTGAATTATTAATAAAAGAAATATTAAATAGATTAGAATTCTTAAATAATGTAGGTCTTGGTTATATAACTCTTGATAGAGCAGCATCCACACTTTCTGGTGGAGAAGCTCAAAGAATTAGACTTGCTACTCAAATAGGTTCTAAATTAACCGGTGTTATTTATGTACTTGATGAACCAAGTATTGGACTTCATCAAAGAGATAATGATAAATTAATTGCCTCTTTAAAAGAAATGAGAGATTTAGGAAATACACTTATTGTTGTAGAACATGATATAGATACTATGTTAAATGCAGATTATTTAGTTGATATAGGTCCAGGAGCAGGTAATGATGGTGGATATATAGTTGCTGAAGGAACACCTGAAGAAGTTATGAAGAATAAAAATTCTCTTACTGGTAAATATTTAACAGGTGAATTAAAAATAGATATACCAAAGAAGAGAAGAAAAGGTAATGGCTTGTTTTTAGAAGTTAAAGGTGCTAAAGAGCATAATCTAAAAAATATAAATGTTAAATTTCCATTAGGTAAATTTATTTGTGTAACAGGTGTATCAGGAAGTGGTAAATCTACTTTAGTAAATGATATTTTATATAATGCATTAACTAAAAAAGTATATAAATCTAAAGTAGTAATAGGTGATTGTAAAGAAGTTAAAGGATTAGAAAATATTGATAAAGTAGTTCATATTACACAAGATCCTATTGGAAGAACACCTAGAAGTAATCCAGCTACTTATGTTGGAGTATTTGATGATATAAGAGATTTATTTGCTGAACTTAAAGAATCTAAAATTAAAGGTTATGGTAAAAATAGATTTTCTTTTAATGTAAAAGGTGGAAGATGCGAAGCTTGTTGGGGTGATGGAGTTAAAAGAATAGAAATGAACTTCTTACCTGATGTCTATGTACCTTGTGAAGTATGTCATGGAACAAGATATAATAGTGAAACACTTCAAATTAAATTTAAAGAAAAGAATATTAATGATGTTTTAAATATGAGAGTATCTGAAGCATTAGAATTCTTTGAAAACCATAAAAAGATTAAAAATAAATTACAAATAATGAGTGATGTTGGTTTAGGTTATATACAACTTGGTCAATCAGCACCAACACTTTCTGGTGGTGAAGCTGGAAGAGTTAAACTTGCTAAAGAATTACAAAAGAAACCTACTGGTAAATCTATATTTATATTAGATGAACCTACAACTGGTCTTCATAGTGATGATATTAAAAAATTATTAGTTATTTTAAATAGAATAGTTGATAATGGTGATACTGTTATTGTTATTGAACATAATCTTGATGTTATTAAAGTAGCTGATCATATTATAGATTTAGGTCCTGAAGGCGGTAATGCTGGTGGAGAAGTAATAACTACTGGTACTCCTGAAGAAGTATCTAAATGTAAAGAATCATATACAGGACAGTATTTAAAATCGTTATTGTAATAATGGTAAAACCAATTGTAAAATTGGTTTTTTATTTAATATAAGAATTAAATACAATGATATAATTATTTTGGTGATATTATGGAAGAGCAAAACAATAATATTAAAAAAAGTAATAATGCTGGCATAATAATATTAATAATTATTTTATTATTAATTATAGGTGGAGAAACATATTATTTTATGACAAAAGAAAATAAACCTTGCATAAATGAAGTGGTGAACAATGAATCATCTTATGTACCTACTGTAGAAGAAGAATCAAATGAAGAACAAGTAATTGAAGATAATGTATCAAATGATATTAATTTAGATGATTTAATTGCTTTTTATACATATGATAATAATTTATTTTATGGATATATAAAGGATGGATATTTATATTATTACTATTACTATAATGATTATGAAGATGAAGAAGATAGCCCAACGTATCATTATTCAACTGATATGGAAAAATTATCAAAAATAAATGGGATAAAAAGAATTAAAATAGTTAATGAAGGAACGGGTCTTGACCAAAGAATACTTCTTATTACTACTAATGGTAAAACATATAATTTAAATGTGGGAAAAAATGTTGAAGTAGAAGAAAATAAATATTTAATTAAATATAATATTGAAGATATAGTAAGTTATAATTGTGAGGCTCCAGATTGTAATGGAGCTGAAATATTACTTAAGGATGGCACAACTAAAAAAATAGCTGGTTCTATATTTGATGATTAAGTGTAAAAAGAGTTTTTATAGCTCTTTTTTTATGATATAATTAATATGGTGATAATATGAAAGAAGCAATTAAAGATTTTATAGCTGATGCTAATGATTTCATAATTGATTTTGTTATAGCATTAATAATTATAATAATTGGTTTTAAAATAGTTAATATAATAGTAAGTATTGTAAAAAAACCACATAAATTTAATAAATTAGATCCAACAGTTAAATCATTTTTGATTAGTTTTTTTGCAATAGCACTTAAGATATTTGTTGTAATAATAGCATTACAAGTAATGGGTATATCTTCAGCATCTATTGTTACTGTTGTTGGTTCTTGTGCTGTTGCTATTGGTCTTGCTTTACAAGGTGGTTTATCTAATATAGCAGGTGGTTTAATGATATTAATATTTAGACCATTTAAAGTAGGAGATTTTATTTCAACAAATGGTTTTGAAGGAACAGTTAAAAGTATATCTGTTTTTTATACTAAAATACTTACTCCTGATAATAAAGCAGTTCAATTACCAAATGGTATATTATCAAATAATAATATTGTTAATTATAATATGTATGGTAAAAGAAGAATTGATTTAAGTATAACAGTTGATTATAAAAGTAATATAAATAAAGTTAAAAAAGTACTAAATGATGTAATTAAGAAACATCCTAAAGTATTAAAAGAAGAAAAAAATATTGTTAGATTATTTTCTCATGCTGAATCTGCATTAGTATTTGCAGTTAAAGTATGGGTTAATTCAGAAGATTATTGGGATGTATATTATGATTTAATGGAACAAATTAAGGAAGAATTAGATAAGAATAAAATAAGTATTCCATTTAATCAATTAGATGTTCATATAAAGAAATAGGTGGGTTATGTATATAGATAAAATAATAAAAAGAGAATTATTAACATTTATTGTTTCTATAATAGCTATAATTATAGTTATTATAGGTGTTTCTTATGCATTATTTTTTTCTATAGATGAAGGTAGTGAAGATACAATTAGTGTAGGGGATTTAGAAATTACTTTTTGTAGTGATAATAGTTGTAATTCTTCATATGAAAATATTGGACAAGTTATTGGTACTAAAAAAGTGAATAATGTAACAGTACCAAGTAAAATATATCCATATAAAACAAATGAAGAAGCATTAAAAACAACTCCATATATCTTTAATATTAAGAATACTGGTAATTTAAGTGCTAATATATCTATTAAATTAGTTGAAGATAAAGATTTTATATTAAATGATTCATATTCTAATTTTATTAGTTTATTAGATTTGTATTCTAATCATTTAAATGTTGCTATTATAGATTGTTCTTCTAAAATTAATACTGATAATATTGAAATAAATAAATATAATGAACTTGAGAATTATACTATATTAAATAATGTATATATTAATAGTGATGAAGATAAAACATTTTGTTTATGGACATGGTTAGATGAAACTACTCCTAATGATGTTCAAAATACATATTTTGTAGCTAATTTAGATTTTGAAGCAGAATATAAACCAAATTAGAGTTTAAAAAACTCTTTTTTTATGATACAATCTTATCGATGGAAAAAGAGAAGATTAAAAATTTTTGTATAATAGCTCATATTGATCATGGAAAGAGTACTCTTGCTGATAGAATACTTGATATTTGTGGTGCTGTAACCGAAAGAGAAAGAAAAGAACAAATATTAGATTCTATGGATTTAGAAAGAGAAAGAGGTATAACTATTAAATTAAATGCAGTGGAACTTCACTATAAAGGTTATACTCTTCATTTAATAGATACTCCTGGACATGTAGATTTTAGTTATGAGGTTAGTAGAAGTTTGGCTGCTTGTGAAGGAGCTATTTTAGTAGTGGATGCAACTCAAGGAATTGAAGCTCAAACACTTGCAAATTTATATCTTGCTCTTGATGCTAATCTTAAAATAATACCAGTTATTAATAAAATTGATTTACCTAATGCTAATGTAGAGAAAGTAACTAAAGAATTAGTTGATACTATTGGTTTTGATGAGAGTGAAATTATAGCTTGTTCAGGTAAAACAGGTGAAGGTGTAGATAAATTACTTGATGCATTAATTGAAAGAATACCTAGTCCTAAAAGTGATTCAAATAAATTAAGGGCATTAATTTTTGATAGTTATTTTGATCCATATAAAGGTGTAGTTATATTAATTAGAGTAGTTGATGGAAAGGTATGTGTTGGTGATAAAATTAGGTTTATTAACTCTAATGCTGTTTATGAAGTATTAGAACTTGGTAAACATACTCCTCATGAAATAAAGAAAAAAGAACTTAGTGCTGGTGAAGTAGGTTTCTTAAGCGCATCTATTAAAAGTATTACTGAAGTTGAGGTAGGAGATACTATATGTATAGATGGAGAAGAAGTAGAAAGCTTACCAGGGTATAAACCTATGAAACCTATGGTATTTAGTGGGATATATCCTGTAGATAGTTCTAAATATAATCAATTAAAAGAAGCTTTATTAAAGCTTAAACTTAGTGATGCATCATTAATATTTGAACCTGAAACTAGTGTTGCGCTTGGTTTTGGATTTAGATGTGGTTTTCTTGGATTACTTCATATGGAAATTATTGAAGAGAGAATCGAAAGAGAATTTGATATAGATATAATAGCAACTAGTCCTAGCGTTATTTATGAAGTTGTTCTTAGTGATGGAACAAGTGTTAATATAGATAGTCCATCTAAAATGCCAGAACCAACTAAAATATCTAAAATACTAGAACCTTATGTTAGAGCAAATATATATGTACCAAGTGAATATGTAGGTTCTATTATGGAATTATGTCAAGATAAAAGAGGCATTTATAAAAATATGAGTTATCTTGATGAAACAAGAGTTAATATTACTTATGAATTACCTTTAAGTGAAATAGTTTATGATTTTTTTGATAAATTAAAGAGTTTTACTAAAGGATATGCATCTTTTGATTATGATTTTATAGGTAATAGAGAAAGCAAATTAGTTAAGATGGATATTTTACTTAATGGTGAAATAGTAGATGCTTTAAGTGTAATAGTACATAAAGATGCTGCTTATAAACGTGGTAGTGTAGTATGTAAAAACTTAAAGAAAATAATACCTAGACAAATGTTTCAAGTGCCTATACAAGCAGCTATTGGTTCTAAAATAATAGCTAGAGAAGATATTTCCGCTATGAAAAAGAATGTTTTAGCTAAATGTTATGGTGGAGATGTATCTCGTAAGAGAAAACTTCTAGAAAAACAAAAAGAAGGTAAAAAACGTATGAAACAAGTAGGAAGTGTATCTATACCACAAGAAGCATTTCTTACTATATTAAGTACTGACCAAATGGAATAAATAAAGTTTAATACTTTATTTATTTTTTTATAAAAAATGTTTTTATTTTTAGAATAATATGTTATAATTCTTATAGAATAAGAAGGTATGCAATGGCTAATAATAACAAGGGAAAAATTACTCAAGCAGATAAAGAAAATACAACTAATGAGTTAGTTGCTTTATTTAAATACGTTGGTCTAGGCATTTTAGGATGCTTTGATTTTTTTCTTGATGTAATAATTAACTTTGTTACATATTTTGGTCTTGGCATATCTAAAATAGCTAAATTATTTAAAAAATTTGGTTTATTTGTTTGGACCCATGGTGGTAAAACTGTATTTAATGAAGTATCTGCAGTTGTAATAGCAGCAGTAGATGGATTTGTTGCTATATTTGCATTTATTTTTGTTATATTACCTGGTATGTTGAAACCTAAACCAAAACCTAATGCAGTTAAAGCAAGTAAAGTTGCTGCTGCTAAGAAATCAATGTCTCTTACTAAAGTTAAGAAGAGTAAATTGGATCCTGGTTATCAACCAAGTTTAATTGAAAAAATATTTGAATATATTAAAAATAAATATGAGAAGATTCCATTTATTCAAAAACAAAAAATTGAAAAAGAAAAGAATCTTAAACCACTTACAATTGATAAAAATAATCCTAATGATGTATTTAGATATCAAACTAAACAAACATTTAGATATTTGGTTAGAACTCCAGAAGGTAGATTAGTTACTGGATATTTCCCAGCTTTCTCTAAGATGGATGTATATTCATATTTACTTGATCAAAATATGATTATTTATGAAATATATACAAGTAAACTAATCAATTTCTTACATACTGAATCTAATGCAATGAAGAATAAGATGTCTACTAAAGACTTAGTATTCTGGTTAACTCAATTATCTACATATATTAAAGCAGGTATTCCTCTTATGGATGCTGTTAGAGTTTTAGCTAAACAAGATAAGAGAAAGAAATATCGTTCTCTATATGATTCATTAATATATGAACTTACAATGGGAGCAACTTTCTCAGATGCTTTAGATAGACAAGGTAAATCATTCCCAGCTCTTCTTATTAACATGGTTAGAGCATCAGAATTATCTGGTACAATTGAACAAACATTAGATGAAATGGCAGAGTATTACCAAGAAATAGAAGATAATAGAAAAGATGTTATAAGTGCTATTGCATACCCTTGTGTAGTCCTTGTATTCGCTCTTGGTATTTGTACATTCATGCTTGTTTATATCGTTCCTAAATTTGCTGATGTTTATGCATCTATGGGATCAGAAATTAACCCAATTACTCAATTCTGTTTAGATTTGTCTGATTTCTTATCTAATAACTGGTACTTCATTATTGGTGGAGTAGCAATAGTATGTATTACTTATGCAATTCTATTTAATAAAGTTAGAGCATTTAAAGAAATAATGCAAACTATATTCTTAAGATTACCTGTTGTTAGTAAAGTTCTTATTTCTAAAGAAATTAATATGTTTTCAAGAACATTTGCAACATTACAACATAATAACGTATTAATTGCTGATAGTATTGATGTTCTTCAAAAAATAACTGAAAATGAGTTATATAAGAAGTTGATGAAAGATACTATTGATAACTTAGTTAAAGGTAACAAGATGAGTGAATCATTTAAAGATAATTGGATTATTCCAGATATTGCATACTTCATGATTGTTACTGGTGAATCTACTGGTGAATTGGCTGAAATGTTAGATAGAGTAGCTGATTACTATAGAAAAGAACAAAAGAACGCTGTTGGTGGTATTAAAACATTTGTTGAACCAGCCTTAATCGTATTCTTAGCCGTTGCTGTTGGTTTCATCTTAATTGCAATCTTAGTACCTATGTTCGATATGTACTCAACAGTTATGTAATATAAAAGTGGGGGATAATATGAAAATATTAATATGTATATGGCTTGGAGCTCTTGGTGCAGTCTTTGGAAGTTTCCTAGGCTGCATGGGCTACAGGATTCCTAATAAAATAAAAACTACTTATCCAAGTAGTTTTTGCCCTAATTGTAAAAATACATTGAAATGGTATATGAACATACCTGTGTTTTCATATATATTTTTACATGGAAAATGTGCTTATTGTAAATCTGATATAGGAGTTATTTATTTCATATGTGAAGTAATGGGATTAGTGTTATTTCCATTAAATTATTTAATGTTTGGATTTGATATGAATTTCTTTTTAGCAACTATATTTGATTGTGTATTAATAGTAACAGTAGTTAGTGATTTCTTATATTATTATATTTCAGATAGAGTATTAATAATATCAGGTTTATTATTAATAGGAGTTCATTATTTCTTTAGTGGACCTACTGAAATGTTATATAAACTTGCTGGCGCTATAGTTTTATTTTTAGTAATGATTGGAATAAAGTTTCTTGGAAATTCTATGTTTGGTAGAGAATCCTTAGGTGATGGAGATATCAAATTAATGGGTATTATTGGTTTAGGGCTAGGTATTTTTAATAGTTTTGTAACATTATTTTTTGGATCAGTAATAGCATTAATATTTTCATTAATTACTATTAAAAAACATAAAGATGGTGTTATTCCATTTGGACCTTTCTTAATACTTGGAGCACTAATACTTGTATATTTAGGTAGTGTTATAACACCTTATCTTACAGAATTATTTTCATTATAATAATTAAGAGTAAACAATGTTTACTCTTTTAATTTGCTTTAATGAATAAAATATGTTATAATATACGGGCTTTTTAAAGGGGGCTATTATGAAAAATGAATTAGTCGTTAATAGTATTGATGATATTACTAAGAAAGTACTATGTAAGGGTTTAAATGAAACTATTTATATGGTTAAAGATGATATGGTTTTTAAAACAATATCTAATCCTGAAGTAGAACCTAAATTAAAGAAATTATCAAAGTTTTATAGTACTCATTTCTTTTTCCCAAGAGTACTAGTATATGATAAAAGTGGTAAGTTATTAGGATATATTACTGAATTTATAGATGGAAATACTTTAGATAAATTACCTTCTTTTGTAAGTCTAGAACATTATAAAACTGAAATAGAAAGAATTGAAAGAGAAATAGAAGTATTAACTTGTTATAGATTAGGATTATTTGATGTTGGTAAAACAAATATTATTTATAATAAAGATATTGGTATGAGAATTATTGATACAGATACTTATACTCCTGATGATCATTCTAAAGTATTATATATGAATAATATGATACGTTTTACTAGAGGAGTTACATATCCATTAGTAGAAGATTTATCTGAAACATCATTTGTAAATGATAAATTAAATAAATATTCTAAACAAACATTATGTGGTTTAATGAAACCATCTGATTTTATAAGTGAATTAGAGAAAGAATCTAGAATTAAAGGTTTTGATAAACCTGAATCAGTATTAGATTTAAAAAAACAAATGAGATTATTATAAAAACTGATTTACAAACAAATATTTAAGTGTTATAATGATTGCATTGTTAAAAACAAATGAGGAAGACGGTATATAATAAACGTTTCAAAGAGAGTTAACATTTTGGTGAAAGTTAATAAACAATGATTATATATAGATCACTTCTGATGTTGCTTATGGATAAGATAAGCACGGTTAATACCGTTAAAATAATTAAGATAATTAAGGGATGGTACCGTCATTTTATGACTCCTTGTACTGTCCTTTTTATTTTGGAGGGAAGAATTATGAAAAAATTTAAAGAATTATCTAAAGAACCAGTAGATGTTGTTGAATCTGAAATGATAGATTATTGGAAAAAACATAAGGTTTTTGAAAAATCAATAGAGAACAGAGATATTAAAAATACCTTTGTATTTTATGATGGACCAGCTACTGCTAATGGACACCCAGGACTACATCATATGGTTGCTAAATTCTTAAAAGATACATTTACTAAATATCATGTTATGAAAGGTGAAAGGGTAATTAGAAAAGTTGGTTGGGATACTCATGGTTTACCAGTAGAACTTGAAGTAGAAAAAGAATTAGGTTTTAATAATAAAAATGATATAGAAAAATATGGAATTGAACCATTTAATGCTAAGTGTAAAGAATCAGTTAGAAGAAATGAAAAAACATTTACTGAATTAACTGATAAGATGGGACAATTTATAGATACAGAGCATCCATATGTTACTTATGATAACAACTATATTGAAACTGAATGGTGGATTTTAAAGAAATTCTTTGATGAAGGATTATTCTATGAAGGAAGTAAGATATTACCATTCTGTACCAGATGTGGTACTGGTTTAGCTAGTCACGAAGTTGCTCAAGGATATGAAGAAATTGAAGTTGAAACAGTAATTGTTCCAATGAAACTTAAAGATAGAGATGCTTATTTCTTAGTATGGACAACAACTCCATGGACATTACTTGCTAATGTAGCGCTTTGTGTTAATCCAAAATATGATTATGTAGAAGTTAAATCTAAAGGATATACATTTATTCTTTGTAAAACATTATTACATCAAGTATTAGGTGATGATGTTGAAATAATTAAAGAATATAAAGGTACTGATTTAGAAGGATGGGAATATGATCAATTATTACCATTCTTAGAAACTAAGAAAAAAGGTTTCTTTGTATGTTGTGATGAATATGTAACAGATAGTGATGGTACTGGTATTGTTCATATAGCTCCTGCTTTTGGTGCTGATGATGCTGAAGTTGGAAAGAAATACAATTTACCATATCTTAATCCAGTAGGAGAAGATGGATGTTATACAGAAGGTCCATGGAAAGGTATGTATATATTTGATGCTGATAAAGAAGTTATCAAATGGTTAAAAGAAAATGATAAGTTATTTAAAAAGCAAAAGATGGTACACAACTATCCACATTGTTGGAGATGTCATACACCACTTCTATATTATTCAAAACCATCTTATTATTTAGAAATAACTAAAATAAAAGATAAAATTGTTAAAGCTAATAAAACAGTTAATTGGTTCCCAAGTTATGTTGGAGAAAAAAGATTTGGAAACTGGCTAGAAGAATTAAAAGATTGGGCTTTATCTAGACAAAGATATTGGGGTACTCCATTACCATTATGGATTTGTGATTGTGGTCATGAAGAAATGATTGGTTCTAGAGAAGAATTAGCAGAAAAGGCTATTGAAAAAGTAGATCCAAAAACTATAGATTTACATAGACCATTTGTTGATGATATTCATTTAACTTGTCCAAAATGTGGTGGTAAGATGACTAGAACAACAGATGTAATAGATTGTTGGTTTGATAGTGGAGCTATGCCATTTAGTCAATATCATTATCCATTTGAAAATAAAGAATTATGGGAAGACCAATTCCCAGCAGACTTTATTTGTGAAGGAATTGATCAAACAAGAGGTTGGTTCTATTCATTAATAGTAATATCTGTATTCGTAACAGGTAAATCTCCATATAAGAATGTACTTGTTAATGACTTATTACTAGATAAAGATGGAAAGAAAATGAGTAAATCTAAAGGTAATATCGTTGAACCATTTACTACTATGAAGACTTATGGTAGTGATGCTGTTAGATGGTATTTACCATATGTAAGTCCAGTTTGGACACCACTTAAATTCGACGTTGAAGGAATTAAAGAAGTTAATTCTAAATTCTTCAATACATTAAAGAATACTTATACATTCTTTGAAATGTATGCTAATACTGATGAAGTTGATCCAAGAACATTTGAAGTAGATTATAAAGATTTAGAAGATATAGATAAATGGTTATTATCTAAGTTTAATAATCTAGTTAAAGATGTTACTAAAGTAATGGATGAATATGATGTAAATAAAGCAGTTCATATGATTCAAGACTTTACTTGTGATGAATTATCTAACTGGTATATTAGAAGAAATAGAAGAAGATTCTGGGGAAGCAAACTAGATAATTCTAAGAAAGCAGTTTATAAAACTACTTATGATGTATTAGTTGGTTTATGTAAGTTAGTTGCACCAATTTCTCCATTTGTAGCAGATGAAATCTATTGTAATTTAACTGGTGAAGAAAGTGTTCACTTAGCTGATTATCCAGTATGCAACAAGAAGTTAATAAATGAAAAATTAGAAGAGAAAATGGATTTAGTAATAGAATTAATCAGTGCTGCTAGAAATATCAGAGAAGAAGCTAAAATTAAGGTTAGACAACCAATTAGTGAAGTAATTTTTGAAGATAAATATAAATCTCAAATCAAAGAATTTGAAGACTTATTTAAAGAAGAATTAAATGTTAAGAAAGTTACTTGGGCTAAAGATATGTCTGATTACTTATATGTTGCTTATAAACCAAACTTCAAAGAGATTGGTAAAGTATTAGGAAGTAATATATCTAAGTTCCAAGAATACTTAAAGAATATAACTGAAGAAGATGCTAAAGTTCTAGAAGCAGGAGAATTAAAACTTGATTTTGATGGAACTACTTATACTATAGATAATACATTTGTATTAAAAACTATTGAATCTAAAGACGGTTATGCTGCTGTTATGATCAACTATAAGAAAGTTGCAATTAATACAGCATTAGATCAAGATTTAATCAACGAAGGAATTGCTCGTGAAATAGTTTCTAAAGTACAAAATCTAAGAAAAACTAGTGGATTTGATATCGCAGATAGAAT
>JAEEGL010954174.1_pt1 | contig 16302 bp, 31 predicted proteins | sample 9134231 | NCBI WGS metagenome assembly JAEEGL01 (sample SAMN16246548, study PRJNA631951) | gut metagenome | biome: gut microbiome; feature: rumen; material: fiber-attached | host: Bos | place: Iran: Karaj | collected 2018-10
CCATTAGCGACATTGGAATCCGTTACGTTTGCAAGTTCTCCAATCTGTGTCTCACGAAGGATTGAATCACGCACGTTAAACGTGATTGTAGTCCCGTCAGCATACGTTAAAACAAGATTAGGCTCTGTATATGTAATGGTGGACAATCCCTTGCCATTTAAGGCATTTAAAGCTGATACAAGGTCACTTACACCAACGACTTCAAGTGTTGACATATCGCCCTGATTAGTCTCAAGAGTATCTACCCTTCCTTCCAAGGCTTTATCGCCTGAAACGTTATACTCTTCCCAGATGTAGGTAGTTGTCTCTACATCGTACTTTGCGATATACCAATAGCCCTTCTTGAGACTAACGGTGTTTTCGCCTATGTACTGCACAACTCGGCCCACGTTTTCTGAAGCCGTTGGAAGAGTGGTATATTGGAACTTCGCATTAACTCCGATATCATCAAGAGATTTACTTCCGACAAGTTCTACGGAATTGATCTCAGGATGATTTGAGAGATTATCATAATTATCATTGTTGGGCTGAGTATCAATTCTCTGCCAGCTGTATACGACCTCACCACTTACTACGGTAGGTGTGGAACGGTAGAAGTATCCACGCTTATAATCCGCCGTATCAGCACCGATATACTGAATCAGTGCTAAAGGAAGGTCAGCTGCCAGTGGCATTGTGTCGAATTGTGTGGGATTTGTAGCATCAGCATTAACCCACTTGGAATTAGCTGCATCCCACTTGATGACCTGGCCATCTTGCAGACTTGTAAGGTCTACATCCTCGATATCCCCAAGTGAACTGATATCAGCACTTCCATTCTGATTTATCCATCTCTGGATTGCGGCATTATACACAAATGTCTGCCCGTCCTGTGGATTGGATATGAGCATATCCTGAAGATCAGCTATGGAATTAGCCCTTCCTCTAAGGTTAGGGGTATCATATGACCCTTCCTTATCGGTTATGGTAAGCACATATTCTTCACTTGTCTCAGTCTTTACCACGATAGTAGGACTGTAACCATCCTCGCCAGGCTCGCCAGGAGTTCCAGGGTCGCCTTGTACTGTAGGCACTTCTCCGCAGTCTATTTGAGAAGAATCACTCATGGTCAGGATAAGATGATTATTAGAGGTATCGATATCAGCATTGACTACTGAAAGTCCGTCTGTACCGTCAGTACCGTTCATGACATCAAGAGTTGTCCTCTGTTCAGTGCCATTATCCAAAGTCCATAAAAAGACAATGCGTGTTCCACCTGTTATTGGAGTAGTGGATTCAATTGTGCAGTTCTTACCGGCAGCTATACCACCGCCTGCCCAGGTTGTATCAGTATAATTCCTGGATTTTGCATATGAAACGACATCCATATCTAATCTCCTTAAATCTCATGGAAGGTATAGTCAGACTTCATCATGTAAACCTTTCCATCGTCAACGCTTATCACATCTGTGCCAAGCCTTAAGTTATTACTCTTAGCGTAATCAGGCAGATCAGGCAGATCAGCTGCACTGTCAATTGCCAGATGACCTACGCCATTCATTGTTACTGAACTAACTGCGTTAATTGCCATATCGCACCTCTTTCTTAACTGAATTTCAAACTGCACCGGCATCCGGCTATGTTCTCAAGATTTTCGCAGTTTTCCTGGTCGTGGGGGCATAACAGAAGATCATCCCCGACCTGAAAATATTCTTCTATCGGAATTGTTTTTCCTTCCAAAAGTCTGTGTGTATCTCTTACTTTCCTGTCGAGCATCGTACACCAGCGTTTTCTTGTGTACCCGCTCTCAATAGCTTCCTGAAGCTCTTCGTAATTTTCTACCGAATTGGCTTCGTTTACGGCCGCATAAGCCGCTCTTTTATCAGATGTGGCGAATTCTCTTTCAGCACTTCCTGAAGGCTTTTTAGAGCCTTCTACGGTCGTTCTGACCACATCTTTTGACACCTTATCTATGTACCGGCTAATGTAATCGTCGTTCCTGGAATAACTCATTACCAGGGGAGCAAACTGAAGCTCAAATTGAGTACTTAGAAACTCGATATTCGAGTAATTATTAGCTTCTGCCACTTCAACCAAGGAAAATAAAAAGAGAAACACGTTAAACATCTCATTTGCGAGTTTACGCCGTTCCTCTTTTTGCTCTTCCGATATATCCATTGGGTCAAAATACTCTTTAATGAACTGCTTGTAATCGAAATATTTATCTTCAATTGCTTTTAAGGGGTCTTTTTCCTTAAAGACATTCAGTTCATCAATCTTCGCCATTTTCCTCTATCTCACCTGAGTATGTTGTCATTCCATCGATTAAAGGTGTGTTCTGTCTTTCATCTGATAGGTCAGTCATATGAGTTTCATCACTCTGACCAGCTGCCTTTTCGGAATTAGCTGTTTGCCAGACCTGAGCTTCCTGATACTTTCTTATTCCTTCACCGGACCTTGCTATGAACTGCGCTGCATCCGGTACGATAGGAGCAACTGTCAGGGCATCTTCTACGCTTCCACCCTTCGCAACGACAGCGGCCCAGGCATTGACTCTGTTAGTCAGCTCATAATTCTTCGGCCTTCTGATAGAAGGTGTGATCTGACTTGCCTTTAGCCCAAGCATCGGATTGTCTATCTCTATTCCGGTTACTCCAACGGATTCCCTGATTGCAGCAAGGACTACCTTGACCTCATTCATCTGACAGCCCTGTGTAAGATTCTCCTGAGAACTTGCTACATTCTCTGCATCATCCCATCCACTAGCTGAATCCATGGCCACACCTGAAGAACCGCCGCTTGTACTGTTCCTCATGGGTACATGGCACTTCTCAAGAATAAGCCTTCTCTGAGAAAGATAGTTATTCTGCATTTCAGTAAGGTGATAATCAATCGTAAGGGCCTTTATGGAAGGTGCCGCGCCATCTTTAGGTGATTTTGTAGTTACCCAGTCACCCTGTTTAGGCTTAACTGTCTCAATAGACACGTTTCCGGCATCATCCTTGACTTCCTGTTTAGGAAATTCAACGTTATTAGCCCACCATACAGCCTGAACATTCTGATCAGTACCATTCATGATGTCACTAAGCTGAAGATTCAGATTGTCACATGCGGCTACCTGTGCTTCGAACACGCCTGTCCTGTCTACATCCCTTATCCATTCAATGATAGGGATTTTACCTAAAGGATTCTTAATGCCGCTATAAGATTCATGGCCCCATTCATCGGATACAATACCATCTCTAGACTTCTTTTTAAGCTGATATATGTCATACCGGCGATCTTTGGTAAAAGCCGTATAATATCGGTTATTATCTTCATCCTTACGAACCGTAAACCCAAGCATCACTCTTTTATCAGTGTAATAGCTTGATCTCACAACAGCTGTACTCATAGGACTCATGACATCTCTTGTGAAAAAACTCTCGTCATCTTCCCATTCAGTGTTGATATCGATGAAAGTATAACCTACACCTGTGCATTCTATGTATTTTGCAAGTTCCTGGCAGTCCAAGAGGTTTCCTGACAAGGTATACTGATTGTTCAGCTGCTTGATTCCTTCAGCTATCTCAGAACTTTCCTCAACATCACCTCTTTGAACAAGAGAAATTGGATTTCCCCAGCCAAACGACTTCCAAAAATCATAGACTTCTTTTGCCACGTTATCTATAGCTTCGCAGTTAATCCAGGGCATAACCTTTTTAGGACAGTTGCTTCTGTCTACAGGCTGCATCCCGTCTTTATAGTCAATAAGAAACTCACAATCCGAAGCATTTTCATTGAAATTAGCAAGTGCGGCTTGAATTACCTCAATGATATTTGAGTCATCTATGTATTTGTATGGCGTAAATATCTGTTTTCTGCCTTTTCCTATCATCGTTTCCTACCCATGCAAAAAAGCGAACCATCCGAAGATGATTCGCTCTTTTGCAACGTATTCTTATGAGTTTGGGGCCGTAGTAATGACAAAGTATTTGCCATTACTCCTATCATCATAGTACTATGTCAAGAAATCAATGGCAATATGACATAATAAGACATTTTTAGGCACGTTTAGGCTTTTTAGACCATCCTGCAACTCTACTATAATCGCATTCACCAGAATGCGGACATCATATTCATGCCCTACACGCTAGTTTCTGTTCTTCCATTGTCGACATTAGTTTCTGCACAAGTTGTAGGGCATGAAGGTTTCTTTAAACTACTAAATGTGTCCTCAAAGCTCCTTCGGTTTCTTTAAGCGACTAAAATTGATGTTTGAACTCATGATTCTTTTTTGCATCATCAATTATCGTTTCAATATCTGATATGCACTTTTCATAACCTATCTTCTCTTCGTCTGATAAGTTATCGATTTTTTCCTTTAATTTAGCCATCAAATCATCAATTTTTAAATAATACATATCTGCTCCTTGGTTTCTTTATATTACTAATTACTTCAAAATTGCGTATAAAGTTGCCCCTGTCATATAAGCTACAAATATAATTGTTCGTATGATTTTTCTGTTTTTATCCATGATCTCTTTATCGTATCTTTTCGCATTTTTCTATTTCGTCTGCATACATTGTACCAAAGGCTTCCACTGCCTTGTCAACTTCCCTTCGTACATGCCGGTATGATTTATCCATTTGTGCTTGCATCTGAACATAAGTCATATCCTTGACGAAAAACATCTTAAGAGCATCATAGTGCCGGATGTCGTCAATCCTGTCGATCTGCATGGTAACTCTATGCTTGAATTCAGTAAGTCTCCTGGCAATTTCTTCACTTTCACGCTCATACTGTACAGCATTTACGATAGCTTCTGCCATTTTATCAGGCTTAGGAGTGGTCTGGACCTTATCTTCAGACAATTTGCTTGTCGTATTCTCTGCAATATCACGCCAACGCTGCGCTTCATCCATCTTATCTTTGATGCGCTTATCGATATTCTTGATCTGCCACAAATATTCCCTTGCGTTCATTCATTACCCCCAAATAGCAAACAAACTACAAATATATACGGATTCAATAGCAAACCATACCCAGGAATATTCCTTTTGTTTGGCCGTAGATACCCACAGCAGCCCAAACATGAACATCATCAACGCTATCAAAACAGTGACAACGACCTTAAATGTATCCATACCCCTATCTCCTTTCATAACGGACTATCAATTATCTCAGCTACGGTTACTCCGCTTCCGTTTCTTTCATATTCAACCAATCCGGCTAATGAATCGGCAGCATCCTCATGTTTTTTCTTGTTCTTTCCCATCGTAAACAAAAATAGATTCTGCATGAATTTCCTGTACTGCAACTCTCTTGAACCGGGTTCCTTAAAATGGAGCTTGCGGATTTCCGCAGCATTGTCCCAGATGCGCTGATCTTTCCTTTTAGTAGTAGGTGCCCAGTCACAGGTGATGTTAAGCGGCTCCTTATAGTCCTTATCTTCCCTGATAAGTCTCTCTACGTCCTCAGCATAGCCTTCACCGCCCTGATTCGCTTCGAAATGGACATTCCTTATCCTATGTTTCTTGATCTTCGCCGCTACTTGAGGTTCCGTGACGGTTTTCTCTGAATTATCAAAGACAACATCCTCGACATATCCATCCAGTTCCCCGTCAGCGTTCTCAAAATAATACACGATAGGAAATGATACGAAGTCACCGCCGCCAAGTGCCGTATCGCCGTGTGCAATAACCTTCAAAGGGATATCATCAGGCAACTTCTTGTAATAAAGCAGGTGTTCGCTCTTAAATACGCTTCCTTTGCGGTTTAACGGGTCTTGCATATATTGGGCTGACCATCCGACCATATCATCATTTGTCTCAAATTTCGCTCTAAGAGCCTGATAATACTTAGTTGAATAGCCTACTCCGTACTTATACTCAAAATTTGACTCGTCATTCTCATTAAGGGCCGGTATCTTGACTATGTCATACCTGGTATCCGCCATTTCAGGCGCAGTCTCAATATAATTGAGATGCGTCATGAACAAATCCTTGACATCCCAGATAGTTCCCATCATGATCAGCTTGCAGTTTTCTTTCTTACGGGACATAACATTGTTGTCAAAAATTGTCTGTTTTCTCTTAAGTACCTCTTCAGACATTACATCCTGAACACCTTCAAGCGGGTCATCAATGATAAGTTTTCCACTTGCGTCATATTCTCCGTTTAGTCCTGACTCAAGCCCCTTACCGGAAAGGGTTTTGTACTTCTTTTTCCTTTCCTTGCTGTATCCAAGGTCGATTTTATTATTTTTTGCATCCGTTTCCGTGATCATGATCTTTGGAAACACGTCTTTATAACAATAGGTAGGGTCTGTGATGACTTCCACAAAACCATCAAGAAATGCTCCGCCCAGTCCTTCCTTATATGTGACATAAAGATTCGATAACTCAGGATTTCGGCTGCATGACCATGCCGTATCCATCGTTATATCTCCCGTTTTACCGGTTCTCGGCGGCATATGTAAGAATAATACGTCCAGTTCGTCATCTTCTAGCTTCTGCATCGCGTTTGTGATACGGATTAGCGTATCTCGTCGCGGTTCATAGAATCTTTCTCTGATCGGACGTTTTTTTTCAATGTACAGCTTAAAAGAATCGAGCCAGTACGGTGCTTCAAGCCGAAGAACGTCATAATATGACTCTATCTGGCCAACTGAATCGTCATGAGCCTTCCTGACCTCATATTCCAGCTGTTCAAATGTCATTCCTCTTCTGAGTCTGTCATTATAAGTCTCATTCCAGATGTTTTGCCTTATATATTCCTTCGCCAGACTCCCACATCGAAGCCCTAATTTCACATCTTTATCCGAAAATGCCTGAGAACACAGATAAATACTCTCTCTAATCACATTTTCGTCGGGTTTATGCGTTTCTAAATACTTTTTGATTCCTTCAATATCTTTTTCTATACTCATACATTCATGCGTATTATATTTATCCAGCCCTGAAAATATAAAAATGCTTCTTTTGCTTCTTCTTCAGTTTCATATTTGCCCAAGATCACATATCTTTCGCCCTGGTATGCATAAATTGTCTTATCAGACAGTTCAAAGTAATCATATCTGTCTAAATTAACGACTTTTCGGCCGTTTTGTGTGATTAAGTACATGCTGTCTCCTTTCGAGGGAGAGGGGCAAGTGTCGCTTCCTTGCCCCACTGAACGTTTTGCCCGTCATCGCAGAACTGTTGGCCACGGTGTTCCGCTCTTGGCAAACCTACCGATAGGATTTGAACCTATATCTACCCCAAATGGACCAAAGGATTAACAGTCCTGTCCATTTTCGCGGTCGTGCTACTCTTTTTCACTACGGCAGGTTACAGGCGGATAAGAAATGATCAAAACTTACCCGCCCTGAGTAGTTCTTCACGGGTTTTTTAGGCTTTTCCTTGCCTTTTACGGAGTGTTGGGTATTTTAGGCTCCCCAGCCTTAGTCAGACAGGCGGCTATGGCCCCGCCTATCCGCTAACTAAGTATTATAAGGAGTTTTGAAAGGTAGCAGTTCCTTCCGAATAGCATGGCAGACGATGAAATCTACCATGCCATATCAATGTAGAAGGCAGCCACAATGGCGGTTGTGGCAGCTGTGGTAGTTGGAATCGAACCAACACTATAAGAGTCAAAGTCTTATGCCTTACCATTTGGCGATACCACATCATTTCATGCAAGTGTTTACCATATTTATCGTTAATGCCATCGCATCATAATGGCCAAAACCTGTGTTGATCAGAGATTCATAATATCCTCGTATCTGCATCGAAACCGGCATATACGCTTCCCGGTACCCCCGGATGCATTCACGCATCGCCGCTTCCGCTTGTTCGTTCTCCATCAGTCTCTTGATCTCCCACTTGTCTTTCTCCGTCATAAATTTCAAATTTCATCCCGTTTTGTTTCATGGCCAATAATACTATCACTGGATTTCCTAAAGGAATCTCGTATTCGTCCATTAGTCTACGTATCCTATCTCTACGGGTATCCACATCTTAGGATTGAAGTTTAACGTGTATCTGTACTCGGATATCTTATTCGTGTCCGTGATATCCTCGACTACATACGTTACGTTGTCCGACAACCCGATAAAATGCTTCCTGTACCGCCCATATTCATCTTCAACCGTCACTTCGAGCTGATTGTCCCCGGTATCCGCTAAAATCGACATCTTGCCCGTCATTTGGAACAAAACATCCCCCTTGATACAGTTGATCACCGTGATCTGCCGCACCGTGTTGAAATTGTCCGCTTCCAAAGATATGTTGTACGATACTTTGTCAGCTTCTCTGCATCCACTAAGCAATAATCCGGCAAGTGCTACTCCTATTAGAACCTTTTTCATTTATCATCCCCCAGCTCTTCTTTTACTACTTCTACCAATTCCCTTAAGAACTCTTCATCATGTATCCTTCTTCGGACCATTGAAAGCAAATTCTCGTCTGTAAACTGTATCTCTGCCATCGTGTCTATCTCTGAATTCCCTAACAGACTTATCTTGACCGATGGTATCTCGTCTACCCGGAACCGAACATCAACCGCATTCGCCCTGACCTTCTTATCATCTATGTACACTGCCCCATGAAAGTCATCTATCGGCTCATACCTGAATCTGTGCATCTTATCCCCTTAAAACAAACAAAAAACATACCACCACAAATATACTAGCTGCTATCTCTAAACTATTTCTTTCTAGGAAATTCTTCATCCTCTAATACTCCCATGAACATTTCGTCTAGTTCCGCTATTATACTGTCTGCTTCCTGTTTCGGCAGTCTCCCCAGCTGATACAGGCTCCTTATTATCATCATATTCTCTTCATGCAGCGCATAAAACGCCATCTTTAAATCACTCGTCATATCTGGTATACCATTTGCGCACACTTATCTATCATCTTTTGTACGGGTACACCCCTTTCCCCACACGCCGTTATGAATTTCTCAAAGTCATATTTAGATTCAGCCCTGAAACTACCATTCTCATATACTATCTCCCCACTGTCCATCGAATCTAGCAGCTTCAGAGCTAATTCCTCTCCCGTTAGTCCATACGGCGCACCGTTCTGTCTCAGCCTATGCTCATACTCAGGCCGTTCTACTTTTATTTGGGGTACACCCTCGCAGAGTCGATGTATCGCTCCACTCCACGTGGTTCCGTCTTTCATTATCTCTTCTATGATCTCTAAATCTCTCGGATTTATCCTGATTGTCTTGGTTATCGACCCGGCTGTAGGCATGTCTCTCCTTTGGGGTACACCCTGTTTTTGGTTTTGGGTGGGGGTGGGGCTAACCCGCGCCGCCGCGACTCCCGCCGCAAACACCGACCGCCCCCAGGGGCCAAAAGTTAACAAAATAGCACATTATCTTAACCCAGGAACGACCCGAAAACGCCTATTTTATGCGATTTCTTTAATTTTCGCCCTGATCATCTAGGCGATACTGGGCTATATTACTAAATGATTGTATATTGTGGGTTACTTCAATTTGTTTTGGTTCCGTCTTTTCGATTATTCCATGCACCTTGGCAATAAACATTTTATTTGTTTGGTTATACGGGTTATATTGAAGTTCATTAATCAAGGCCCCATCTACATCTTTATTTATTTTTTTACAAAAGTCCGCATATTTTGGGCTTAATCCGCACCGACTTTTTAACTGGTCTTTATAAACTCCGGTCACCTTCTCAAATGATTCATAGGTTATATATAGCCCTATATCATCTAATAAGAGAGTGAGACAGTCCCATATAATAATTAGCTTGTCGATTTCATCAGGTCCTACCCTTGGAGTTGCTTCCTTTAAAGCTGCCAGTATTTTTTTATAGTAGTTATAGGGATGTTTTTTAATTAGTTCTGGATTGTTTTGCCTAAAGTCGTCAAGTATAGAGTCACAAGTTAATGTATATAATTCTTTAAATTGGTTTAAGTCCTGATCATTGACCACATCACCGGCGACACGTTCAATAATATCTTGACTAAAGTTGTCAGCATGTTTTATTTTTCGAAATGCTTTTCTATCGTTTTTAAACTCTTCATAATGTTTTTTCGTAAGTCCGCGGTTTTTTCGGCCCCTGGTTTCTATTTTCTTTTTTGCTGGTATTATTTCGGGCTGATCATCTGCCGCGGGTCCTTGATCATCGGGAGCAGCATCCAGGGCTTTTAAATTATCCGGGGTAAATATTTTATTTATTCTCTTTTCTAAATCGCTCATTTTACCCCCTGGAAAGAGAAAAGCACCAGCCACTAATTCAATACTGAATTAATAGCCGGTGCCGGTTCACCTTCAACTATCTATATTTATTATACTACAAAACCCGCTTATTTACTAGCATTTTAGCGGTTTTATTGGTTATTTTCCGCGGTTTTTTCGCGCTTTTCCAATTCTTTAATGATTAGAATGACAATGGTTTTATTATCTAATCCAACATTTTTAAGTCGATCTTTTACGCCTAAATCTAAAGTCAGATTTAAAAAATCGTGTTTAGTGCGGTAATTATCGACCGCTTTTTTAGTGTATATTTTTGTTTTTGCCATGTTTTAAAGTCCTTCATTTATTATCTAATACCATTCTACTACATATATATTTATATTTCAATTTATATATGTTGTCATTATTCCATATTTATATAATCGTTTATATAACTACAACATTTTACAAAACTAGTATTTATCTATGTTTATAGGCACTAAAAAAATAATTGGGAAAATTTAAAAATATTGCTTGACTGTTTATATATCTTGTTATATATTTATTACATCGAAACAAGTTAACAAAGCAACCCGAAACAAGTTAAAAAAGGAAGGGCAAAAAATGAAAGTTTTTAGCAAATGGCTAGTTATAACAATTATAGAAGGCCATAACAAAATGGCTGCAAGTTTTAACACAAAAAAAGAAGCTATTAAAAGCCTTGATTTGAATTTTAAAAAAGTCGGGGAAAATGATTGGATTGACAAATACAACCGTCATTTTTACATCGAGAAAAACACAAAAGAATATTAGAAAATGGGACCAATACCAGGCAGCAAACACCATTTAAGAAGGGAGATAAAACAATGTTTATTGAAATGCAGCAACTCGGATATAGAGAATTATACACACTAGCGGATTTTATGCGAGATATCGCGGAAAACGGGATACCGAACGACGTTGCAAGTCGTTTTTGGTATGACTTTTCAAATGATTGCGCAGTATGCGAAACCGAAAACGGAAATATTATAACATCCGACGACTAAAGAAAGGAGAACCGCACACAATGACACAGTATGAAAGAGTATACCAGGCAGAAGCAGAATTAATTGATTTACTAGGCTATGAAGATCTTTATAACCAGCTATCTAAGGCACTAGGAACGGACGAACTCGAAAGTAATTTAGCATATATCGCCCGCGTGAACGATATCAAGTTATCGGTCGATATTAACGAATAACGCCCCGAACCCACCACAGACCCGGAGCGCAAGCACCTAAAAACCATCATTATTTTATAGGGCTATATCTAATTATAGCCCGGAAAGGCTAAAAAATGAACGAAATTATTATGCAGGCAATAAAAGACTATGAAAAAGCGGCGAAGGAATGCACAAAGCTAAGCCAGGCAGCAAAGGCAGCCCAGGAAGCCCACAGCGCAGCCGTAAATAAAATAAGAGATTTTTCGACTATTAAAGAGTGGAAAACCTGCCCCGAATATATAGAAATGGAAAGAACCGCAGAAGAAGCCGCAAAAATGGAGAAAAGAGCCAAGGCCGCAACCGCGATCAAATACGCAGCCGCCCAGAATGCAGCCCAGGCCGCCGCAAATGCAATTTTAGAAGCAATCGAGGAAGGGACCGACAAAAGATTTTTTTTACCCACGCACTATAAAAAATTTGATGAAGCAATAAAGGATATCACCGGCGACGGTTTTTATATTTCAAATTCTAGCGAATATTCAATTTATATCACTTTTCGAAATGGAGACTATCACCACAACGAAAAATATTTATGTGATAAAAAAGCCGGTGCAATTGATCCAGAATATATCGAGAGAAACCGCGGAAAACATGCCAAAGTCGCAACCCTGGCAGAAATAAAAGCCGACGCAAAGAAGGCAGAAAAGGCCGCCGCAAAAATCCGAGAGAAGGCCGAAAAGCTGCAAAAGGAAGCCGACGCGCTAAGTAATGAAATAAACTCACATATTAAGTATCTAATACCATCATTTACAACTTATAGCGGCGTTAGAGACTCATATCATTTATTTTAAGTGTTAGCAATAAAGCACAATAAAAATTATTATTGCAATCGCTTTTATATTTCACCGTATAAAAGCGAAATCAGGCTATAAAAGCCCATTAAAAGCGTATACAGGATATAAACAGCCCCGGCAGACCTGAACCACCGCCAAACGGGACATAAGCAACGACCGCGGCCAATTATACCCGACGGAACGCCCGCAACCATAAACTAGAACCCCAGGAAAGGACCCCGGAACCATGGACAAAGCAATTATGAACTTTAAAAAGTGGCTTGATAAATTGCAAGTAGAATCTGAAATAATAGCATGTAATGATAATTATTTTGACAATGCACCAGTATTGAATTTTGAAGTTATAAGCGTACATTTACAAGCCGATACTATACCGGCAATAAGAGAGCTTGAAAACAAGATAAAAAAATATGTAAAGCGTTATGCAATCAATATCTATTTACCCGGCCGTGTATGGTTTAATAACTATCATAATTGTTATACATATTCATTTACGGCCATGAGTGCAGCAGCCAAAGCCGCAACCGATAACTATTATTTCTATAGTGATCAGGCAAAAACAGACATTGAAAATCTATTACATGAATACCACATCGAAAATACATACCATTCTAAGCATGAAGAAGCTATTAACAGATGTAAAGCCATAATGAATTATTACGGCCGCCACTACTTGCAATCATTAGAAGCCCAGGAGACAAAAACAGCATGAAAGACCGATTTTATAAAAAATTATATGCGCTTTACTTCTCACTTAATGACGTATTATTGCAATCATTAAAGGACCATGCACAAGAGGAAAGTGACGGAAAATGGACCCTTGAAAAGCTCATACAAATATACGCGGCTACATGCCATCATAGCCCGCTAGAATTGCGAGAAATAACCTATTTAAAAAATACTAAGAGTATAGCAGACCAAGAAACATTTTACGACTATATAAGCGACATGATATTTTTAGTTGATCAGGAAGGAAAACACAACCATGTATAAATTTAAAGCTCATACAATACCAGGAATAAAAAAAGCAGTATGCACCGCCGAACAAAAAATAGCATACAATCTTTTATTTAGTCATCACGATATAACAAAGCACAACGCCCTTGATTTAATGCAGCGCGATTTAATAAGAAACCAGCACACCACCCTAAAAAAGTATGATATCGATTTAATATATCACTACATTTTACAATCGTATGATAGATATATGAAGCACAACAGAACCGGAATTCTATGGAGCTATGAAGAAATAGGAGCAACAATTTTTTCTGATGTATTCAAGGCAGCATAAAAGGAAGTGAAACCATGAGAAAAGGAAGTAAATGCATTTATAACGGCCAATTATACGAAATATGGAGAAAAGAAAAGCAGCATGTATTTATATACAACCCCGCCGCCGCTTTTCCTGAATTAACTATGCAGGCCGTACCAGCTAAAGACGTTAAAAAGGCATGAAAGGACCCGCCACAATGCAAAATACAATCAAATCATTATTGAAAGAGTGCGAAAAGTATTTTTATAAATCATGGTACGAGGAAGCCACCGAAGCCGAACAAGATTATTATAAAAAATACTTTGATCAGGACCCCAGCCGGGGAAGCTATGAAGAATTTTATAATAAAGCACTAAGCCCCCGCATAAAAGTGTACTTCATAGCAGACAATTATAATGATTATTGCGACCCTGAAGTATTTATAATACCGGCAGACATTGACCGCCTAAGAGAAGAAATAGAAGAAACAAAGCAATACTATATTTAATAGGAGCAACAGAAACTAATGGAGAAATTAAAAGAAGCCCTGAAGAATTGCAAAACCAATAAACAAGCATATGCAGCCATTAAAAAAGCCGGTTATAGAATCCACCAGGACAAGACGGCCGAAAGCGGCTATTTTAATATATATCTGGATGAAATAACAAGGATATACAAAGCCCGCGACGGGTACAAGTTGCAGAAGTGGCAGCGGGTAAAAATACAATATAGTGGCATACCTACATTTTTTAATAACCCCTCATATTTTTAACCCCTGAAAACGTCAATAAAAGCCGATTTTAGCGGACTAATATGATATAATATAGAAATCTATACATATCTATAAAAAGCCCCTAAAAGGCCGTATATACAAAAAGAACACACATTCACAGAACGCATGTTTACGGCTTTTTCTGACTTTTTACTCAAAAATGAATTTTCTGATCACAATAATGATTTTTGCAGCCCTGAAAAATATCACACGGAATTGATCAAATTTTCGTTCGGTTTTTCTCAGAGCCGCAAAAAGGGACCCCCAGGGGGCATAAAAAATATTACACTTATGGGCCGCGGGATTTTTCATGCAAATATTTTTCATAAAAGGAAGGAATACCAATGACAAACAAATATTTTTATATCTTAATCCAGGCAAAATATTATAACTCTAATGAAATGTACGCCGAAGTACGAAAAGTAACATCCAACGCAAACTTATGGAATGCTTTAAATAATATCGGTGATTTAATCGGGGCCAATATCATGCCAAGTAAAAAGGCAGCATATGAAGCCGCCGAGCGACTTAATAAAGAATTCAGAGAACGCGCAGCAGCTTAAGAAAGGAATTATTATCATGCTACTACCCTATACCGGCGAAGCCCGCACAACTTATGACAGAATAACCGATAATTTAAGCTCATGGTATTCAAACCAGATATACCAGAATAAGACATACAATAGATATTTCTATATCAATTCAAAAGGCTTTTTACATATTTACGGAACCGCAAAATTCAAGTTTAACGGCCGTATTCTATACCAGATCATAGACTATCTATTGACCAGGGATAATAAGTTAAAGGAATCAGGAACCAGCAAATTTTTTAATAGTCCTGAAGAAGCTGCAAACCATTTTAAGGAATTCTATTTACAGTAAGGAGATCAAAACAATGAAAGTAATTGACGCAGAAAAACTAAGAGATTTATTTTACTGGGGCAAGAACGACAAGTGTATTATAAACCCTGAAATTGACGCTATTATGCTAGAGATAATCGACTCATGCACAGTTGAAATTGACACGCAGGATAAGCCGGAATAATGTTATAATAGAATATATCTATTTAATCACTAGCGGCCGTTTTAAGGCACTTTAATATATAAGTCGATACTTTATTCACACAGCTTAATAAAAGCCCGTAAAACGGGCATATATAACCATGTTATCAATTGTCAGATAATATGCTTAATTAGAGTCTGGCATTTAACACAATTTGAGATTTTGGGAGCCGCCAACCCTGAAATCGGTGATCCAGATTTTTCAGTCAGGTTTTTGTGAAATTTTCGCATAAAAATGTACCGGAGCAAAAATTCTGGACCCCAGGGGGCATTCAAAATATTACGCTTATAGTTCGCACAGTTTTTTTATTGAAAAGGAGAATATTATGAGAATCATGTTAGACAGCACATCCATTATTGAAGTTACTGATATTTCAGCCAGTCCTTGTTGGAACCCAAGCAAAGGAACTACTGAGGAAAACCCCGAAATGTATTCCGTTCATGTAGTTTCTGATGGTGAAGGTAATTATTTTGGTGGCTACAACCTTGACGGAACTATCGAGACATATCATGCAGCTATAAAGAATTTTGAAGAAATATGCGAAAATCTGCTGACTAAAGGTTATTGCAGATTGTCTGATTTCAAAAATTTTGAACTATATTAAGGGATTATTAGGAAGGAAAAGACTATGTTATTTAAAGTTTACGCACAAAATATTGTAAGGCCGGCAGGCATGAGAATCATGGAAGCAGATGAAAGCGATCTTAAAGAATGCTTCGAAGAAATTTTTAATGAAGCAAGTAACAACGAATTGATCAACATTTTAAACGATGAAGAGGAAGTTGATGATTCGAAGGTTGATGAAGCGTATCGTGCCATTGAAAAATTTTGGGATTCCCATCACTGCATATCTTCTGGTGATTATATGATCATAGAGGTTGAAAGCCGCGAAGAGATCAATATCCCCAGCAGTTGCGGCAACGATGCAGGAATCATTTTTTAAGGATTAAAGGAAGGTTTTGAACTTTATTAAGGGATTTATTAGAAAGGAATAGAATTATGAGATTTCCA
>JAEEGL011446579.1_pt1 | contig 16302 bp, 14 predicted proteins | sample 9134231 | NCBI WGS metagenome assembly JAEEGL01 (sample SAMN16246548, study PRJNA631951) | gut metagenome | biome: gut microbiome; feature: rumen; material: fiber-attached | host: Bos | place: Iran: Karaj | collected 2018-10
CGAAGTTCGATATACTTTCCCGGAACACCGACTCCGAGTTCATTACGCTCGGTACTGCCGACATCGATGAACATATTCATACATCTTCCTATGACCAGCAACACAGCTGCGATGAGAAGAATATTACCCGGGTTAGGTCTTATCTTATCTTCTTTCTCCGCTATGAACCTGATAATGACGACAGGCACGATAAACGGAAACATCGTGATATATCTCAAGCTCATATAATCTACCGACAGAGTCGTAAAGATAAAGACGAACGACAGCAGGGCAAATCCGAGTCCCGATGCCAGTACATAAAGATCGTAGCTCTTACCTCTGATGAACCTTACCGTCTCTCTTATGACTATCACCCAGAAGGCAATGATCAATATGACATTGAGCGCATAGAATACCGTCCATACAGAGTAGAATACCTTACCTTCAAACTCCGCATCCCCCATTATGAGGAGGCATCTTATATACAGCACCAGCTTATGGTAGAGTTCTTCAAGATCGATAAAGCCGTCATTACCGAGAGTCACGCACTGGGGATAAAGGATCCTGCTCAGTACGATACCGGTCAACAGCGATACGATATTCGATCCGAGTGAGATGAAGAACTCCTTGTTGCCGATCTTCTCCTGAAGCCAGAGTACAAGAGCTATGATGCACAAAGGAAGCACCAGGTATATCGCAACGATAAGGTCTCCTACGGCGGCGAGGGCGACCAATATGCCAAAGGCAGTCAGCTTCTTTCCGTTCCTGAAACCGTTATCATGACAATCCCTGTACAGGATCAATGCGACCATACTCCAGAGAAAGACACCGGAATGAGCTCTGAGAAGCTCATGTGTGACCAGGTTCATGCATAGGGCACATACGAAGAATACGGAACACTTCATCAAACGCATCGGACCAGCGAGCTTTTCCCATACCATATAAAGAGTTGCTCCGACGAGGCATGTATCGATAAGAGCATTGGCAACGATACTGGTCTTGCAGGACGCTCCGAAGAACAATGACGCCAACGCATGGAACGGAAGCTGAGTCGTGGCAAAGTTGGCAGCGGTAAGATACCAGCCTCGAAGCAGGATATTGCCACGCATCATATCCCGACCTTCCAGAACGAGATTCGCATAATCCGAATCGACAGGTACAAGAGACAGCATCCAATAGCAGAATAAGAATACAAGCATCATCCCCAAAAGGATCGCTCCTGCCCGTGACCATCTCTTGCCTGTCATATATAACTACCTTCCCCGTTAATGAATATCTCTGCTAGTATAGCCAATCCTTAAAGACTGTTCAATTATCGGGCCGATAATCCGTCAAAGATCTTCCCAAACGTTATCCAAAGCATAATTTGTCGCCACAAAAGCAGTCGCATTCTAGCATCCGGAGACATATTTGTCGGAAATACCCGTATTTCCGACATAACTGTAGATGTTTTCTGAAAAAGCCCTACATAAATGTCGACACTATAAACTCAGATCACGATATATGGAGAAGATGAATATGTCCTGCAGTATTTTTGGATCAGAGCGACTATGTCATCTGCAATGGATTCAGCTGAAGGCATGCTCGCCCGCGTCCCGCAGAACAGGATCAGGTCTTCATTAATCACCATTCCGCAATTCATGTAATTACCGATCTTTATCCCGTTCTTGTAAGCATAGGTCTTACTGTCGAGCATGCCCAGGAACTCAATGATGAAGCATCGCCTGAATTCCGGAAGATAAACTACAAAGTCAGGATAATAGCTCTCATCCCCTATATTGATCACAGCCTCATATTTATATTCAAGGTTAAGCGAATCCAGAACTTGTGCGATCAGGACTTCTCCTCTGGAACGCATATATATCCCTTTATGTTCATACATACGCTCCGGGTCCTTCTTGTTAGGAACAACACCCAGGTTATTCCAGAATCTTTCATCAAAGACCGTGCTGACTTTATTCGGATCGATAGAACTGAGATCCTTTGTCGAGGTTATAAGACTCTTTATGATCTTTTTGTTATTGATCAGTTCCGAACGGGACCGCCACTTGGATAACAATTCCTGTCCTCTCAGACCGGACATTGCATATTCATGCTTCCTTCTTATCCCGTTATCAAAATAATATGTTCTGACTATCGGCGAATTACGATGCTTGCCGATACACACGAACGGAAGACCCTCAAGCTTCTTCTCTATCAGATCCAGCCTGGCTCTAAGAAAAACGGTCGGCAGACGGCTTAACATATCCACGGTAATTACCTCCTCCTTTGATATATGAAGATACTCTATAGGAAAAGGCTCGCGATTTGGGACAAAAAAATCGTCAAACATCGACAAACAGCGACAAAGAAAGACTCCGCCAAGGGATTCCCCGGCGGAGTCTGAAGTCTGAGAATGATAAAGGCATCAGGCTTCTGTAAACTCGCCGTCTACGTATATCAGGTCCGTATATGTATCCGTTGAACGATCGCGAATAGTCATGCACATCGTCTCTTGATAATAGGTAAGCCTATAGTCACACGGGATGTCATGTTCAGAAGCATACGATCCCAGGAAGCTGCCTTCAAGGTTGTATACTACATCAAAGCCCATTGCGCCACCGGTAGAAAAGACCGTGGAAGTCAGGATAAGATCGCAATCGGCATCAAGGAACATCGGCATGTCAGGGTTAAGTGTATCCTCTGAGAAAGTTGACTCATAGTAGACCTGGTTTGTGAAGAATTCCGCAGTCAGACCTTCAGGCCATCCGTCATCACAGACTTCTCCGTTAATATACATGGGATTTCCTCCGGTAAACGAATTCTCTGAGGCGGTAAACATCTCATTGAATGCATCCTGGATCGATGTAACTGCGCGATCATGAAGGCTTGAAGGATCTACACCTGCCAGGCTCATTATCTCTTCGTTAGATAACTGAGTGCCGTTAGAAGAATCGATAACATACGGATGATATTCATGGAAATCGCTCTCGCCGCTCCTAACGACCAGAAGAGTAAATACCGTATCGGTATTCTGTATTATCTGAAAGTTTAGCGCTACCGCATCATATTCATCGATCTCCTCCGCCAGAGCCAGGACTTCAGCATTGATCCTGGCCGCATCTTCGGTATCAAACTTCAATATCGGATAAGTAACACCAAACGCTTCGCCTCTCGTCGTAGCATCGACATATTCCGTGATCGGAACGTTCTCGATAAGTACCGGCTCAGGTACAGGTGTGGGAGACGTGACCGGGGTAGGTGTTGCCGTAGGACGAGGTGTGGGTGTTGCAGTCGGCGCCGCGGTGGTCTCCTCTGTTGTCTCTTCCGCAGTTGTAGTCGCTACAGTTGTCTCTTTTGTTGTTTCTTCAGCTGTCTCCTCGGGCGCCTTGGCGCAAGATACGAGCATCGTAGCTGTCATAAGAAGCGCGATAAGTCTCTTGCTCTTCATGACTGTCCTCCTTTATCCCATCATGCTCTCGATAGTAGCGACGTTCGTGTCTTCGATCGCATTAAGATCGTAAGGTGCGAATTGTGCTTCGGGTGTAGTGCCCGTATACCATGCTCTGGAATCAAAATATGTCTGCACATAAGGGTCCGAGAAGATGCATCCGTGATGCGCATAGTAGGTATCTCTTAAGAGCTCCAGCGCGAATGCATCGGACGCCATGGCCTGATCAGCATTGGGACCCCAGGTATAGTAACGTGTCGTTCCCTGGGCATCGTAATATGTGCTCAGGATATCTGTCTCGATATCCTCTGCGGCTATCTCCTGCTCATCAGAGATGACCCTGTGACTTCCCGTAGTCCATCTGTCAGCGTATCTGCATCCGACCAATGTGAAAGATCCGTCTTCGCCGCGGACAAAATGAGCTATGGATATACCTGCAAAATTACTGCCGTTCGTCTCCTCAAAACAGAGATAGTAATCGCTGTCTATGACGTTACCTCCGAGGAGCACAAAATGAATATTGGGCCCCATACCGGAACCTGTTGAATAGCAGACACAGGAAGCACCGTCGTGTTCCTCTGTCGTAAACGGGTTAAGGCTCAGGCCGTTCATGTCGATACCGAGGACATCCGTTAATGCAGCATTGATATCTGACACCGGAGCATACCTGATATCCACGGGCTCATTGGAATCTACCGCAGAGGGATTTATAGGATAAGGCAGGACATGCCTTAAGTATGCATTCTCGGGTCCGTCAAAGTTAGACACCAGGAATCCGCAGTAAGCAACGGGCTCCGGCTCTTCCGTCAGGAACAGGCAATCGTAAGTGCTCTTTCCGTAGACGCCGCTAAAGTACTCGTACTCTTCAGGAGTAAGATTGCCGAAGCAGGGAAGCTCGCCGTTAACTGCATAAAGGCTGGCATTCGCCGCGAAAGGATCATCTATGGGAGCAGGCTCAACCACGGTGGGCTCCACCGTAGTCTCCGATGCTTCCGCAGAAGTCTCGGTCACCTCTTCGGAAGTCTCGCTCGAGGTCTCTTCAGTAGACTCTTGCGAAGGGAGCTCCCTGATACTTATCGCGGTGCTCTCACTCACTTCGGGAGCCTTACTGCAGGATACGAGCACTGATGCTGCCAGCAGAACGGCGGCAATTGTCTTCCTTTTCATGGATACCTCCTTTAGTCGCGTCCGACTGATATCTCGATCCTCTGACCGCCGGGAACCGTGATGAAAGGCTCGCAGTCGTGAGGATCGGCGACAGCCATTATGGGCTGAACGATGATGAAGTTGCCGTCGTTATCGAAGAACATGGTCATGTTTACGTTAAGGACATCGTGTGAGAAATCTTCCTCCATGGCCATACTGAACTCACCATATCCTGACCAGTCAGGATTGGGCGCATGACCTACCGCGGGTGCTACACCGTCTTCACGGGTAAAAGTCTCATTGATATATGTCTGCGTTGCATCTGCCGCTGCGTCATAGAATCCGTCTGCCGTAAGACCTGCAAGAGCGAGCACCTCATCCGATGTGAGGACATGTCCTTCCGAATTGAAGGTATATGCCTCATAGTAACCGCCCCATCCGTCATAGTTGTAGTCGATAACGACAGAATAGATGCCGTCAAAGTAATGGTAGACACTGAACTTCAGTGATGTATATACCGGGTTTTCCATAACGGTTCCGTCGTCCCAGACAAATACATCGTCCTTTATCTTCTGATTAAGAGCATTGATCTCGTCCGTATCGATGTTGATATGAGGAAATCTGTAACTTGTTCCCAGATCCGTATATTCCGTAGTGACAATGCCGTCAAAGTATGATCTGTCATCAGGAATGGGAGTAGGCGTAGGAGAAGGCGTAGGCCTGGATGTAGGCGTCGGGACGGGTGTAGGTTCGGGAAGCGGGATCAGCGCTTCGGGATCGAGCCTGTCTTCGTCATCTCCGATATAGATCGTCATTACGGGTCTGACTCCGGAACCTGCCAGGCAGGACAGGCAGTCGAAGCAGAGCTCGCCTGATGTATTACAGCAATCAGCCACACCCGTTGCATTGTCTCCTCTTGATCTGAGCCACCAGTACTGACCTACGGGATACTGTTCGAAGATATCCCTGTAAGCACTGAAATCGAGCCTGTTCAGAAGATAGATCCTGTAGTCTGAAGATACTTCGGGAGCGATCGTATCGGAAGCACGTTCTATACGTACCTTCTCTTCATCCGTAAAGGCTTCCTCGAAGAATGTGCTGTTGAGCCAGTAGCACAGAGTCGAATCGTTCCAGAGAAGTACGTTACCGTCTGCTTCGTAAGGCTGCTGCGATACGATGTCCCTGGACAGGCAATAGATCTCATCTGCCTCGTTCTCGAGAACGATCCACTCTATGGGTTCACCCTCGTATTCTCCGAAGATAAAGAGAGATCCGGGTGTGAGCGATGAGAACTCGCTTATATCCGTTACGGCATCTGCAGGAGCAGACGAAGCAGTCTCTTCTTCCTCGTCGGTCGCCTCTTCTTCAGTCGTCTCTTCCGTTACCTCTTTGGCAGTTTCTCCTGTTGTCTCCTCAGCAGGAACCTTGCCGCAGGATGCGAGCATAGAAGCTGCCATGAGGATAGCTACGAGCTTTGTCCTTTTCATTTCTTTATACCCCTCATCAAAATGATTAAGGATATTTTACTTATCGGGAAATACTTTGACAATCGAAATAATTCCACACGGATACCCGACAAATTACAGAAAAAGCAAGAGCCACGCTTATTAAGCGCGGCTCCCGTCTCTTTTATTACTTTGTGTTTACACCTTCGGGAAGGTAAGCGTTACCTTAAAAAGATCTCCGTCTATGTGGATATCCATAGTGCCTCCCATGTGTTCCGTAAGACTCTTTGCTATGGATAAGCCAAGACCGCTGCCTTCGGTGTTACGTGACTTATCTCCCCTTACGAATCTCTCGGTAAGTTCCTCCGCGGAGATATTAAGCTCAGTGGCGGATATGTTCTTGAAGGCGATCTGTGCAGTATTGCCTTTCGAGGTAAGGTCAACATATACTCTCGTATTCGGCATCGCATACTTACAGATGTTGCCCATGAGGTTGTCTATGACTCTCCAGAGGTATCTGCCGTCTGCTCTTATCGTAAACTCTTCCTCAGGGACGCTTACTACGTTAGTAAGCTCCTTCTGCTTGAGCTTCTCTTCGAACTCGCCCGCAGCCTGGGACAGCAGTACGCTGACGTTAACCGGCTCGATGTTCATCTCGATAGCTCCGGAAGAAGCCTTGGATGCTTCGATAAGATCCTCTATGAGCTTCTTCAATCTCTCTGACTGCCTGTCCAATACCTCGAGGTATTCCTGCATCTCGGGGTCGTCCGTGCCATGCTTCTCCATAAGGTCAACATAGTTGATTATAGATGTAAGAGGAGTCTTAATGTCGTGGGAGACATTGGTGATGAGCTCGGTCTTCATGCGCTCGGACTTCATCCTCTCCTCTACTGCCTTGTTGATGCCTTCGCTGACGTTAGCAATATCATGTGCATGTGACTTGAAGGCAGGGAGCATATGAGTGGTATCTATGTTCGCATCCGTGTTGCCTGATGCTACAAGGGACATGCCTTCCTTTACGCGGTTGAACTGCAATGCGAACCAGATGATGACCGCTACCTCTATAGCCTTGTAGATCACAAAGAGGAAGAGACCGGCACTGAATTCAGATGCTACTACGGCCAGACCCAGCAGCTGGATCACACCTACTACGGCAGAAAAGATCACTGCCTTTACCACAAGAGAAGTATTCTCGTTAAGGTTCTTGAGGAATGTCCTTGCGGGGATGCATATATAGTAAAGGAGCGTATTTCTCATAAAGGCGCGTGCCTTGAACCTGGTGACGGTATTCATGGAGAACCACAGGAAGAATGATGCTCCGAGGCCCACGGCTGTCAGAGATATGATCATGATCGAGTTAAAGGTCACATATCCGTCAAATGCACCGACTATACACAGGATGCATGCGATTTCTACTCCTCCGAGGAGTGTCAGGAGGATAGCATAAGGGATCTTGTTACCGAAGGAGATCGTATTCTTTGCCAGGTACATGAGAGCGACGAACGTGACGATCGAGAGGATACCCGAGAGCACCATCATGCCGGCACCGTTGGCATCGCACCAGGAGATATATCTCGCGACCTTGTCACAGGCTGCAAAGACGGTACCTTCCGCAGCATTATAATCGATACTGTAGAGCACGTAATACTGTGTACCGCGATCGCTCATGAGTACCAGGGAACAGTCATAGTCGGTAGTCTGATCGGGCAGCTCGACAGAGCAGTAGCTGCTGAGCAGAGGATTATTACGGGTGTAATTATAGTAACGCCAGCCCTCCATGCCGCACACTGCTCCTGCGATCGCATTCCTGTCGACAGATCCTTCTATGACCATGGAAGTATCGTATCTTCCCGCAAGAAGGTCACCCATATCGAGCCTTGTATTACTCTTCAGGATCACATAGGAAAGTGCGGGTGCGCAGTCGTATCTCCTGTCCAGGGATCCGTTATCGGCAATATCCGACAGGATATCGATGCTGCACGACATTGCTCTCTCATCGTAGATCTCCTTGCGAACGGAAGTGACATCGCGGGACGACAGTCCCTTCTCCGATGCCGCCACCACTCCGACCATGGAGAAGGCAAACATCATCGCGGACGCCGTAAACACTATAGCGGCTACGATCTTGAGCCATATATTATTCTTCTTATCTGCCATCTTATTCCTCCATCATGTATCCGTAGCCCCAGACGACCTTGATATATCTGGGATTGGCAGGATCTATCTCTATCTTTTCCCTCAGATGTCTGATATGAACAGCCACGGTGTTTTCCGTTCCGTAGGGATCTTCATGCCAGACATCCTTATAGATCTGCTTAGGGGATAATACTTTTCCCTTATTCTTGATGAAGCACAGGAGTATCTCGTATTCCGTCTTGGTAAGATTGACATCCTCGCCGTCTACCGTAGCTTTCTTGATGTTGTCATCCAGCTCGATGCCGCCGTGGCGATATATACCGGAATCCTCGGAGGAGCTTACGGCGCTTCCGAGCATCTTATATCTTCGAAGCTGGGATCTTACTCTCGCCAGGAGTTCTACGGGATTGAAAGGCTTAGTGACATAATCGTCCGCTCCGATATTAAGACCCAATACCTTGTCGGTATCTTCACCCTTTGCGGTAAGGAAGATAACGGGGACATTGGACATCTCTCTTATACGGGAAAGGGCGGTCACTCCGTCCATACCGGGCATCATGATATCAAGGAGGACAAGGTCTATATCGCCGTCCTTTACCTTCTCGCAGGCTTCCATGCCGTTATATGCACACACGACCTCGTAGCCGTCCGAGTTAAGATAGATCTTAAGCGCGGAAACGATATCCTTCTCATCATCACAGACCAGTATTTTACCCATAACTTCAATCTCCTTATAGCGAATCGATTCACGCTATCATTGTACTAGTCCGTCTATTAAATCCAAAGGATGTATCTTATTAAGATTTGCTTAAGAACCGTTCACCTTCAGGTTATGAGAGGGATTATCACGATCCATACGAGACCGTAGTAGGCTACTACTGCCACCAGGTCATTTACGGTAGTGATGAGAGGTCCCGATGCTACCGCGGGGTCCACCTTGATCTTATGGAAGAACATGGGGATAAGGGTACCCAGGAGGCTGCTTATTATCATCGAAAGGATGAGCGCCCCGCCTACACAGAGAGCGATAAGGAGCGAGTGACCGGTAGTATCATGCTTTATGATCTTCAGGTATACGCCAATGACCGCCAGTGCCGTGGCACCTAAGAAGAGTCCGTTGCAAAGACCCACCTTCACCTCCTTGAAGGCAAGACCCGCCTTCTGCTTGCCCGTAAGGTTCTCATCCATCAGGACTCGTATGGTAACGGCAAGGGACTGTGTGCCCGCATTACCCGCCATATCCAGGATAAGGGACTGGAAGCAGATGACTATGGGAACTGCTGCCACCACCTTCTCGAACACGCCTACCACAGTAGATACGACTATACCCAGGAACAGCAGGATGATGAGCCAGGGAAGCCTCTTCTTCATGCTCTCGTCCGTCCTCTCGTTAAGATCCTCCTCAGCGGTAAGACCTGCGAGCTTAGCGTAGTCATCACCCATCTCATCGTCTACCGCTTCGACGATATCCTGTGATGTTAAGATACCCACGATCTTCTTGTCTTCACTTAATACGGGGATGGAATCCTCGGCGTATTCCCTGATCCTGTCGATACAGTCGCTTATGACCTCGTGGTCACCGACATAAGGATAGGATGTGATTATAAGATCCTCCAGGTCGGTATCGGATCTGGCGACTATGAGATCCTTAAGATCGATGGCGCCGTAGAACCGGTCGTCCTTATCGACTACATAGATGGTATAGATATTATCGTTATCGCCTGCCTGTCTTACCAGTTCACGCATGGCGGCCCTGACCGAGAGATCGTTCTTGATAACGATGAGATTGGTAGTCATCTTACTGCCGATCTCATCGTCATCATATGACAGGATCAGTCGGACGTCCTTACCGGCGTCGCCTTCGAGCATGCTGACGATCTTCTCGGAAGCCGCTTCATCCATCTCCTCCAGTACATCGACGGCATCGTCGGAGTCCATGTGGGAAATGACCTTGGCAGCCTTCTCGATATTGAGCTCGCCTATGTATTTATCTACGTCTTCGATGTATGTGAAGATCTCGGAGACCTTCTCCGCTCCCAGTATGGGATAGAGCTTTGATCTCTCCTCCGGTGTCATCTGCTCGAGAGCACCTGCTATATCGTTATCGTGGTAATCGGATATCCTCTCGTTGAGTTCCCCCGCGGGGATATCGCTCCTGAATATCGCAAGGAGCTCCTCGACAAAATTAGGCTCCTTAAGGATATTGTTCTCCATAAGTACCTGCCTCCTTTATGTTTCTCAGGAAAATAAAAAAGCACCGCCGACAGCGATGCACACAAGGAAACAGGTCTCTTGATCTTACTTATCTTAAGAGAACTTCGAAGGTGACCTTATATGCACGGCTGCCGATATTACTACTTCGGTAATGACTGTCCGCTTCCATGCATATCACCTCCCCGTTAACAGAGTACTGAATTCATGTGCATTATACCTTCAATATGTATAAAGGGCAACCTGAGATACAAAGATAAGATGATATAATCAGATATGTAATTGATGTATATTTTCAACTCGATTTCAGGAAGTTGTCTTATAGTGTTACCATCCGGAGGTGAACATGAAAGTCCTGATAGCCGAAGATGAGATCCAGACCGCCAAAGCTCTCAAGATCATTCTTGAGCAGAATAAGATATCGACAGATATCGTTCACAGAGGCGATGACGCCTGGAATTATATAAAAAGCGGATCTTATGAAGTCATAGTCCTGGATATCATGATGCCGGGCATGGACGGATTGGAGGTCCTGTCCAGGATCCGCCGCGAACACCTGAATACTCCAGTCCTTATGCTCACTGCCAGATCCGAGATCGAAGACCGGGTAAACGGGTTGGAATCAGGCGCTGACGATTATCTCACTAAGCCTTATGCCACAAGTGAACTTATAGCAAGAATCCGAGCTCTCGGCAGAAGGAGCGAGGTATATACCGACAATATCAAAACGGCCGGAGACCTGATATTGGACGGCAACAGGTACGAGATGAGAGTCAAAGACCGCTCAGTTAAAGTCACAAATAAGGAATATCAGTTACTGGAATTATTTATTTCCTATCCCGGGTTTGTTTTTTCATCCGAGCACCTGATGGATAAGATATGGGGGCTTGATTCCGAATCTGAGATCGATGTCGTGTGGACTCATATTGGCTTTATCAGAAAGAAGCTCAAGAATCTGAATGCCGGTGTCGAGATAAGAACGGTGAGGGGTGCCGGATATTCCCTGGAGATCATAAAATGATAATAGACAAGATAAGATATCGAGTAATAACCGCATCCTTGATTGCTTTCCTTATGGTGATCATCCTGATATCCGGCCTTGTAAATATCGTAAACTACGTAGTAGTTACCGGAAGGATTGATAAGACAATAGATCTTATCCTTGATTACAGACCCGCTCTCCCCCGTGAACCGGCTCCCGATCGTCCGTTCAGGGCCCTTCCTGACGAAGAAGCAAATTACATGACCAGATTCTTTACCGTCACGGTCGATGATAACGGTAACATACTGGATGAGGATCTGGAGCATATAGCTTCCGTCAATGAAGAGAAAGCTGCCGATTATGCATCCGAAGCACTTGCTAAACACTTTGACCGCGGCTATATACAGGATTACAGATATATCAGGACAACAGAAGAGAACGGGACTGTCGTAGTATTCTTAAACTGTTCAAGAGAATTGCAGTCGATCAGATCTCTTCTTATTCTTACTGCAGTAATATCCGTATCAAGCATCATCCTTGTCTTCCTCCTGTCTTTATTCCTTTCGAGCAAGGCAATAAGACCATTGGAACAGAATATCAATATCCAAAAGCAATTCATAACAGATGCAAGTCACGAGCTCAAGACACCTCTCACATCCATGGCTACCAGTCTTGACATTATCGAGATGCAAAACGGCAAAGACGAATGGACAGATAACATACGCCGTCAGATCGGACGGATGTCACTTCTCGTAAAGGACCTTGTTGTATTATCCAGACTTGATGAGGTCAAGGTAGTTAAAGACAAGGATTCATTTGATATAAGCGGGATCTCTTGGGAAATATTGGAACTGTACATGCCACAAGCTAAAGCTGTCGGCAAGGATATCGAAACAGATATAGAAGATGTTGTCATAATGAGCGGGGATAAAGATTCCGTAAGAAGGCTTATTTCTGTTCTTTTGGATAACGCTATAAAGTATTCCGTCGCAAAAAGCACGATAAGATTCATTCTTGTCAAGCATCACGGAAAGATCAAAATTGAAGTGATCAATCGTTGCGATTACGAGGAAGCTCCTGATACTGAACGTCTGTTTGACCGTTTCTACAGACCTGACAGCTCGAGATCTTCCGATACAGGCGGAAGCGGAATCGGTCTTGCTATCGCAAAGTCAGTGGTACAATCTCACGGAGGAACGATAACTGCTTATTGTCCCGACGGCAAGACCATGACTATAACCGTGTTGATCTAACCGATTTTCCCTGACTTTTTTCAAATACATTTCAGGTTGCCCCTTTATGCTGTACACAAAACAGTCGAAGGAGAGGCGAATACAATGTCATACCTGAATACTTTTATGAGATATGAGATCAAGTACATATTAGATCCCGCAGAAAGAAGATACCTGGAAGAGATGATGAAAGGCATCATGTGTCTCGACAGATACGGCAGGACAACAATAAGAAACATCTATTTCGATACAGCTGACAACAGATTGATAAGGACATCCGTTGACGGTCCGACATACAAAGAAAAGCTCCGAATAAGAAGCTATAAAAGAGTGTCCGGCGATGGAGATGTCTTTGTAGAACTTAAGAAAAAGTACGATTCCGTAGTATACAAAAGAAGAATTGCCATGAAAGAAAAAGATGCAATGTTCTGGCTGGCTGATAACGGTGAACAGCCCGGGCACTCCCAGATAGAAAATGAGATCGCATACTTCAGGGCATTTTATAACGATCTGTCGCCTAAGGTTTTTATATCTTACGAACGAGAAGCTTTCTTCCCGAAAGATGGCTCTGATATAAGGATCACTCTTGATTCCAACATCATGGCAAGAGATCACGATCTTTCTCTCAGAAGCGGAGTATACGGACAAAATATCATAAACCGTGATCTTACCATACTCGAACTTAAGGTCACCTGCGCAATTCCTTCGTGGTTCATACGATTTATAAGGGAGACCGGTCTTCAGAAGACTTCTTTCTCAAAGTACGGCAAATACTACATGAACTCATTCAAAAATGAACATGATGCATATAAAGGAGGACTTATGTATGCTTAACAACGTAAATTACGACTCTTTGGGGGCTGCTTTTTTGATCCCTCTGGCAGTGTCACTTATCCTTGGTCTTATGTTCTCATGCGTCCATATGTATCGCAATAAGTTCAGCAAAAGCTTTATAGGAACGCTCGCAGTGCTTCCCGCCATAGTATGTGTAGTGATCATGGCTGTAAACGGAAGTATAGGAACAGGTGTTGCGATAGCCGGCGCATTCAGTCTTGTAAGGTTCAGATCTGCACCCGGTACCGCTAAGGAGATCGCCGCGGTCTTCGCCGCAATGACAGCAGGACTTCTCACAGGAATGAACTATATTCTTTATGCAGTATTATTCACGATGGTAATCGGAGGGATGATATTCATATATCAATTAACAGGATTCGGAGATGAGAGATCCGCGGGCCGCCGCAAAAGTCTCCGGATAATGATCCCCGAAGATCTTGATTACACTTCAGTCTTTGATGATCTGTTCCGTAAATATACGGAAAGTCACGAGCTTATATCATCCAAGACTTCCAATATGGGCTCTATGTTTAAGCTTACCTATGAAGTAGTACTCAAAAACGATTCCGATGAGAAGGAGTTCCTGGATGCCGTAAGATGTCGTAACGGTAACCTTGAGATCAGTATCTCTACACTGCTTCAGCACGAAGCGACTGAATTATAAAGGGAGGGCGAATTACCATGAAGAATCCAAAGCTCAGAATACTGCTAAGCATATCTTTGATCACTTGCATATCCATGGCAGCATGCCAAAAATCACCCGATACCATTACGACTCCATCTTCAGTTGTATCATCCTATATACCGACAACGGAAGCACTTGAAATAACATACGATGATTCGGACAGTTCTTACGAAGCGGATATTGATACTATCGATCTTGATAACGCTTCCGAAGATATTACGATCACCGAAGAAGGATCTTTTCTTATTACCGGGTCTGCAGCAGACTTAATGATCCTGGTAGATGCATCAGAAGACGATGAAGTGCATCTTATCCTTAAAGATGCGATGATAACCAACAGTGATGCGGCAACCATACTCATCTTATCCGCCGGCAAGGTCAAGATCACTCTGGAAGGTGACAGCATTCTTACCGGAGGAGAAAATTCAGGAACTTACGAAGGCGATGATATCGACGGTGTCATCTGGTCACAGACAGATCTTACCCTAAACGGGGATGGTTCACTGACTGTCGCATCGCCTGCAGCGCATGGAATAGCCTGTAAGGGTGATATGGTGATCGCCGGAGGCTCATATGGGATCGAATCATGCAATGACGGGATCCACGTTGACGGATCGCTTCTTATAGCGGACGGCGATATATCGATAGTTACCGGAGATGACGGAATACACGCCGACAGTATATTGCAGATAGATTCGGCAGAAGCGGAAATAACCGCCGCAGAAGGTCTTGAATCGACCAATGTGATCATCAACGAAGGCAATATAACGATCTATGCCTCCGACGACGGGATAAACGCAGCTCAGAAGGACGACGAGCACATCCCTGCTGTTATCATCAACGGAGGTAACATTACGATCGATATGGCACAGGGAGATACAGATGGCATCGATTCCAACGGAGACATCATCATCAACGGCGGCACTATAATAATCAACGGACCCTCACCTTGTGATTACGATACAACGGCCTTGTTTTACGGGGGCACACTCATCATAAACGGAGAGGAGACAGACACAATTCCGTCTCAATTTACCGGCGGAATGGAACCCGAGGGCCGAGGCGGAGTGCCGGAAGGCGGTATGATCCCTCCGGACCAAGGAAGGCCTTACTGACCGTCAAGAGATTCGTCCGAGGTCCGGAAGATCCAATATCTGATAGCCGTAGGCATTGACGATCTTGGTGCCCGATTCGTGTTCCTGGAATATCTTGATGTTCCTTCCGTAGTTCGCATGGACATGACCGTGGAACATGTAGGAAGGCCTGTATCTGTTCATTATATAATTGAATGTCTCGAAGCCGTGATGAGGAAGATCCTCGAGGTCACCGTAGCCCTTGGCGGGAGCGTGAGTGACCAGGACATCTATTCCCCTCTTCATGTAGATCTTGGGAGTCGCCTTGGTGGCACGAAGCCTCATCTGTGTCTCGGTATACATGCACTTGCTGTCTTTCCTGTAGCGCATGCTGCCTCCGAGGCCGAAGAACCTGTAGCCGTTAAATTCATATACCGTATCTTCTATACAGTCACCCGGAGGAGGATTCTTCAGGAGTGCATCGTCGTGGTTGCCGTGAACGTAGATAAGAGGTACATTGACCATCGATACCAGGAAATCCAGGTAACCGGGTTTCAAGTCACCGCAGGATATGATGAGCTCGACGCCCTCGACCCTGTCCTTCTTGAAATAGTCGTAGATGCGCTTATCTTCTTCGTCGGCGACTACCAATACTCTCATGCGATACCTGTCTCTCCTCTGCCCACGATCGGCATTCCGTTGGCCTTGACGGTCTCCTGTGCCGATTCGGTAAGCTCTTCGAACTTAGGGATGGAACCGACGACATTGTCGTTCAGCCAGTTCATATTGATGATCTCTTCATTCGTGAGCCTGGGGCTGTCTTCCGGCTTGATGATACCGAACTGGGAACGAAGCTCACCGTCGAAAGGATTACATACATCGGACGTTATGGACTTCTTCATGGCCGATATCAGCTTAGCCGTACAGTAGGGTATGATATCACATTGTGAGACATCTATCACGCCCGAAGTCATTCCCCACCAGTAATTGATGGCTCTGTCCTTTGCATCGGCCACTTCCGCATCCCACGCACCGTTAAGTACGGTCTGCACTATAAGGTCGTAATACTTGCCCCAGTTCCACTTTGGGAAGGCGATGTTGGTTATGGTGCCGTCATCATTTCGTGAATAGAGTCCGTACTCGTTATCG
>JAEEGL011621754.1_pt1 | contig 16302 bp, 10 predicted proteins | sample 9134231 | NCBI WGS metagenome assembly JAEEGL01 (sample SAMN16246548, study PRJNA631951) | gut metagenome | biome: gut microbiome; feature: rumen; material: fiber-attached | host: Bos | place: Iran: Karaj | collected 2018-10
ATTAAAATTTAAAATATTTTAATAAATTTTATTTCAAAAAAAACAAATAAATAAATTATATTATATTTACAATCTATTATAAAAATCCAATATATATATTATAAAATTAATATTATATAAATATTATGATTGATAATTCAACGTATTAAGAATATCTTTTACACTTGCTCTTTTATCAATATTTTTAACTAAAGACATATTAACTATTTTAGCAATAATTTTCTCTTTTGGACTATCAAATTCATCTTCATTTAAAGTTACATCTTTTTCTTCAAAATTTTTATATATATGATTAAATTTACAAGTGTTTGAACAATTTTGGTATTCATTGTCAAAAAAAGGGAATGTTTGAGTTAAAAAGAAATAACCAATTATTCCGAAAGTCCAAATATCTTCTTTATTATTATAATATTCATTATTTACTATTTCAGGAGAAAGATAACATAAAGTTCCATAAGGTTCATTCGTTTTTTCATAATAACTTAAAATTTTGGAAAATCCAAAATCAATTAATTTTAAATTTTCTTTTATTTCATAATCTGTTTCATCATTAATATCATTATTCTCATAAGAAAGAATAATGTTTTGAAATTTTAAATCTCTATGAATGATACCAAATTTATTTAAAATTGAAATACCATTTGCAATTTGTTTCATATAATCATAAATAACATCAATAGAAGGCCAATTATTATTTAAAGAAGAAGCTAAATCTTGACCTGCAAATTCCATAACAATATATCCATAAGAAATAGATTCAAAAATATGATAAATTTTAACAAAATAAGAAACTTCTAAATGTTTTAATATTTTATTAATTGATAATTCCCATAAAACAGAATATATATCTTCTATTGATTTATTATATGACTTTGAAATAGCTTTTATTGCAACTTTTTTACCTGTTTTTCTTTCTTTTGCCATAAATACTTGTCCAAAAGAGCCAACACCAATATCATTATTTATTTCATAATACTCATTTATAACTTTATATTTAGATACATTTTTTAATATTTTTACAAATTTATTTTTAGTTATAGCAGAATTAAAATTAATTTCTAAAAATTTAGGTTTTAAATCTACAATATAACAAATTAAAACGGAATTTCCTACTTCTTCTATTTCCAATATTTTCTTTAACATAATAATTTTTAATGAATTATTATAATAATATATATTATTACCTGAAATATATAAAATACATTTTTCTAAAGGAACATCATCAACTTCTAAATCTTGAATTTTATTTCTTAATCCAATTTCACATTTTGATTTAAAAGAATAACATTTTTCATTTTTCTCTGTTTTACTTTTTCCAATTATATCTGATTGTTCAATTGATAATTTATTTTTATGTTGTATTAATGTATTTATTCTTACATTTTTTGAACATATATTTGAAGGAATATTTAAATGATTTTTTGCTATTAGAAAATCAATTTCAAAATTTCTTAATTCATTTAATGTATTTTCATCATCTTCATTCTCTCCTTCAATTTCTATATAATTTAAATTATTTATTCCTAAATATTTTTTTGTATAATAAAATAAATTTTGAGAAGGAGAAATAATTGGATGTAAATCAAGAATTTCATTATTATTATTTTTTGTTTCCATATCAAGTAAAGAATCATTATGTAAATAAAATAATTCTAATTCTTCCAAAGTGAAAGGTTTAAATTTAAAAAATAATATAATGAAAAGAAATAAAGTATCACTACTTTCTGTTTTTATTTTTTGAATATATTCATTATAAGATAACCATGATTTATCTTTTTCGAAAAATGAAAAAATCATTTTATTTATAAGTTCTAAATCAATTTCATCTTTATATATATTTTTAATAATATGAAAATGATATAAAAGCAATTTAATATCTTCAATATAAATTTTATTTTCATTGTTAAAATCTAATAGTTGAAAAATTAATTTTGCTCTTTCTTCTATTGAACCATAATAAAGAACAGAGAAAAAATCAATAAATTCTCTTTTACTAATTTCCATCTCTTTTGAAAATTTTGTTATTCTTTTAAATATTTTTTCTGTAATAAATAAAGGTAAATTAAAATAGATATTGAAAGATATACTATTTATTCCATCTTTAGGATTTATTGAATCAAACATTTCTGAAATATAAGTTTCAAATGCTTTTCTTGGCATAAAAATATTTATATATTGAATAATTTGTAAAACATTATTTGAATATTCCTTTAACATTTATTTATTGTTTATATTTCTATAATATACTAAAATTAAGATTAAATAAATCTGTTAAATGATTTATTTATCTTTAAAAATTATTTTATTAAAAAAAATTTAAGAATTATTCTTTTTATCAAAATGAAATTATTAATATGGAGAATGAGTTAAATAAAGAAATTGAAGACAATAATGTTAATAATAAAAAAGAATTAAACTTTCCTTTAGGAAACATAAGAAATAATAATGACATAGAGACATTAAAACAATTAATAGAATCAAATAAAGGAATAATAGAAGAAGAGCAAAATTTAAAATATTTATTATCATTAACATTAAAACATAAAAATCCGACATCAAATGATATAAATTTAATAAACTATTTAAATACATTTCTGACAAAAAACAATGAGAAAATTTTTATAGATTACACATTACAATGTTGTGAATTAGGAAAAGAGAAAATATTAAAAATAATGTTTGAAAAGGGAATAAATATAAATTGTCAAAACGAATATGGTGAAACTCCATTACATATTGCAACATCAAAAGGAGATAAAATGTTAATTTTATTTCTTTTAAAATTTAATCCTGATAAAAATATTAAAACTTTTAAAGATAAAATGACTGTTTATGATTATTCAAAAGAACAAGGAGAACAATCAATCATTAATTTAATTGAAGATAATAATAATGATATTTGTTTTGATGATAATAATAATATTTCTTTTGATGATTGTGATAATAAAATTGTTGCTGTATTTCGTAGTTTTAAAAATGATATTAATGATAATTATATTGATATTAATAATGAAATGTTAACTAAAAAAAAATTCAGTAATACTTCTAATTCTAATAATAATAATGGTGAATTTTTTTATTTTGATTCAGTCACTGAAAAAGATAGATACTTTGATCAAATTAAACAAATTGAAAATAAGAATGAAAATAATGATATTAATGATAATTGTATCCTTTTGGATAATTTAGATTTTGAAGAAAATAAAAGTAATGATTTTGATGAAAGTTTAGATAATAATATTAATGAAAATAATGAAAATAAAAAAGATGAAAGTAATAATTATGTTTCTTTTATAGATGATATTATTTCAAAACATAAATTTTATGCTACAGAATCTAATAATTTTCAAAAGAATTTTAAAGGGAATTCAGAAAAACATAGTAATATAAATTCAAATAGAATAACAGCATTTACAGGTAATTCATTAAATAATAATATAGTAAATAAAAAAAATTTAATTTTTCCTTCAAAAATTCCATATAATAAAAGCGAAATAAACAATAAATACAAATCATATAATAGTAAAAATGATATATATTTAGAAAAAGAGGAAATAAAAAATAAAAATAATTCAGAAAGAATATCAATAATATATGATAAAAAAATAAATAAAGAAACAATAAAAAATGAAAATAGAAATAAAATATTAGAATTTTTAAATGAAATAGGATTATCAAAAAAATATTTAAATTACCTTTCAAAAAATGGATTTGATGATTTAAATGTATTAATAGAACAAACAAAAAACGGAATAGCAATAACAGATGAAAATTTAAAAGAAATTGGTTTTAAAACTCCAGGAAAAAGAGCAAAATTTTTAATTCATTTAGAAGAAAAAGCAAATTTATTTAAATTTGAAATTGAAAAAGAAAAAGTTTATTTATCTAATTCAACAAATGAAAATAAATTATTTAGATTATTATCTTCTATTAGTTTAGAAAAATATATTAATAATTTTTTAATTAATGATTATACAAGTCCTGAATTATTATTTATTCAAATGTTAACTAGACAACCTTTAAATGAAGATATATTATTAAATGAAATTGGTATTGATAAAGTTGGTTATAGAATGAGATTATTAAATAAAATCAAAAATGAAAGTAATAATTTCCTTTTTAAAATTAAAAATGGAATTTTAGGAAATAATAATTTCCACTTTAAAAAAAGTTCAATTGTTTTTGAAAGTCAAAGAGGAAACAACAACAATGAATTTTGTAACATGTGTTTAATGTTCTAAAAATAATAATATAAATAAATATAAATAGAAAAAAAAACTTATAGAAATTGATATTATAAAAAATGAATAATTAAATAGTAAATTAATTTTTTAAAAAATGATAAAAACAATTTATTTTTTATAAAATAATTTATTTAAATTAAATGAAATAAAAAATAATATTTGAAGAGGATATTTGTTGAAGATTTAATTGAAAAATTTACTTTAGTTTGTAATTAAAAAATAATATAAATAAAATATTATATTTATAGTTCAAAATTTTATTATTTGAAATATTTAAATATTAATTGCTTTTTAGTTATTTTCTTCATTTAAATTTTCATTATTTTCAACTTCTGATTTTCTTTTTTTTATTATATTAATTCCTGTTGTAAAGAAAATATCATCTTCATTATTATCTTCTTCTTTTAAAAGTTTATTTTCTAAATTTGTATTTTCCTCAGTTAATTTAATAATATTATTTTGTAAATCTAAAACATTTTTTTTTAACTCTTTATTTTCTTTTTCTAAATTAATCATTTTTTTCTTTAAAGTTTCTCCATTTTTTTTTTCTTGTTTTAATTGTTCATTCAAATTATTAATTTTATTTTTAATATCTTCATTCCCATTAAATAATTCTTTTTCACTTTCATTAACTTTATTTAAATTAATTAAATGATTTAATTGTTTTTTTAATTCATTATTTTTATCATAAATATTTTGAATTTTAATATTTAAATCTTCAATTTCATCATTTTTTATTTTTGTTTCTTTTCTTAAAAAATCCATAGTTTTATTCATTTTTTTTATTTCTTTTTCAACTTTATCTACTTCATTATTATTTGATTGTTTTCCTTTATTTCTATGAAATAATTTACAATTACTTTCATTTTCTTCTTTGTTTTTAAGTTCTTCTTCTAATTTTTTTAGTTTATTACTTTGACTTTCTTTATAGATTTTAAAGTCTTCATTAAATTTCTCAATTTTTAAAAGCAAATCTTTATTATTATCATTTAAAGTAGTACAATATTTTTCAATATCATATTGTTGAGTTAAAATAATCTCATTTTCTTTTTCAATATTATCATATTCTTTTGTATTTTGAATAAAGTTTTCTGTCAATTTTGACGAATGTTCTATTCTTGGATTTTGCTTTAATTTTTTTATTTCTTTTTCTTTTTTTGCTAAAATATTATTTTGAGATTCTAATTGTATATTCAATAACATACAATTTAATGAATTTTTTGTTTCATATAAATTTTCTTCATCCTTTTCTTTATTTTTATTATTTATATTATTTTCATTATTTTCATTAATTTCATCATTTTCATTTATTTCATTAATTTCTTTTTTTTCTTTTTTCTCTACACTTTTCCTTTTATTTTTTCTTTTTTTATTTCTACTTTTCTTTCTATTATTTTCTTCTATTGGAGTACTCTGATTAATTATTTCTTCTAAAACTTTAATTGTTTTTTCATATTCTTCATCTTTATTATTTTTTAAAAATTTCAATTCTGAAATTTCTTTATCTTTAGCAATAATTTGGTCTTTTAATTTAATAATAGTATCTTTATTTTTTTCATTTTCAAATTCATAATCAATATTGTTCCAATTTGATGAACAATTATTACCACTTCTAAAAATATTAAAATTTCTCTTTGAAACATTCATTTTTTAATTTTTAATTATGTAAAAATATAATTAAAAATATTAAATTATAAAATGGGAGAAACTTTTAGTAAAGAAATAATAAATGAAGACAATCAAGAATATTTTGATTTAATAAACAAAAAAATAAAAAATGAAAATTCAAATCAAACAAATGAAAATTCAAATGGGAAAAAAAGAAAATATTGGAAAAATGTAATATTACATTATTTAGATAAACAATATAAAATTGGTATAGATTGGGCATTAGAATTATTTAATTTAATAAAAAAAACAAAATTTAATAACGAACAAAAATTTCTTGATTTATTTATTTGGCAAAAATTTGAAATAAGAACAAAACCAGATTGCTTAAACAATAATAATAATAAAAACATAAATAAAATAAATAATATGTCAACTTCATCTTCAAAGTCTTTATTTTCTAAAAATGAATATGAATTAAATAAAGAAAAATTAAAAGAATATATAGAAATATTTAAAGAACATTTAAATAATAAAGAACATCCAATTTCTATTTGTATTAAATTATTTATTGAAGTGTTTACAAAAGAAATAGAATATCATTTAAATGATATAAAACAAATATCAAATAACAATGAAAAATATGAAAGAGCAAAATTAGTTTCTGAAGCAATTACTCAACAATTAGTTTTTTTTTTATTTAAACTTCAAAAATGTTTTTATTATATGTATTCTAATGTTCTCCCTTTTAAATATTTTGAAAAAGAAAAAGAAGAATTTACTATTATGTTTTCTAATCAATTTTTTTCTAATAAAAAATTATATTATCTAGTTTTTCAATTATGTAAATTAGCAAATGAAAGTGAAGTTGATAATTTTCAAAAACATATTAATAATTTAAAAAAAGGAAATATTCACCCTAAAAATATTAATATTAATGATAAATTTACTTTAGACAATCATACAGAAAAAATTCAAATGGATTTTATAATAAAAAATAATTTAATGATTGATGAAGAAAAATTAATTTTTTTAAAAACACATTATAAAGAAGAAAATTATATTCCATATCAAAGTTCAATGAATTTATTGAAAAATTTAAAAAATTATCAAACACCATATGATAAGATTAAATTATTATATTCAATGGGTAAAAATATAATAGATAATATAATGAAAATATGGGAGCCTCTTCAAAATAATATACCAAAAAATTATTTAAGTATTGATGGAGATGAATTAATATTAATTTTTAGTTATATTATTATTTATGCTGATTTTCCTGATTTATTACCTCATTTATTCTTTATTAAAAATTTCACTACTACTGATACTAAAAATTCAATGATAGGTTATTATTATACTACTATTGAAGCTAGTATTATTCATATTAAAGATTTAGTTGAAAAAGATTATGGATTTGAACAATATGAAATTTATAATCAAGAAAAAAATAAAAATATTAATTCTAATAATAATGAAAAAAAAATTTTTCAGAATAATGAAAGTAATAGTACTAGAGTTACAAAGGCAACTATTTAAATTTCTTTTCATATTTATATTAGTTTTGTTAAATATATTCTTGTTAACAAATTTAAAATATAAAATTTATTTTTTCTATTATTTGAAAATAATCTTTAATAATATAATATCATCATTTTAAAAAAATATATATTAAATAATTTAAAATTAAAAATGTAAAATAATATTTTTAATAATGTTCATTATAAATAAAGTATTTATAACAAAAAATATTTTTTATAACACAATTATTTTTTAGGTGAAAAAATTTTATGATTTTTTTCATTTCCTTTTTTATAATTTTTATTTAAATTAATGTTCTTTGGGTTAAATTTTTTAATTATTAAATAATGATGATGATTTTCATTATTTTTTTTTGTTTTTTCATTATTTAAATTAGGAGAGCTCATAGTATTATTATTTAATTTATTATAATAAGAATTTTTTTTATTTTTCATTAATTGTTCTAATTGATTAATTACTTTTTGACTAATTTCAGATTTATATTTTCTTTGATAATCTAAATTAGAAAGAAAATTTTGAAAATTAATTTTGTCTTCATCAATACTATATCTATTTATTTTATTTTCTTTTCTTAAACTTTTAATATTTGTTTGATTTTGACTAATTGAATCTTTTTGATTTCTTGAAGAAATATTTATATTATTTAATTTCATATAAATTTTATAATTATTAAGATTATTATTTGGAGGATAAAATATTTTACTATTAATATAATTTTTTAAATTTCTTCTATTTGATAATACAAAATTTTCAAGATTAGATTTATTTCTTTTTTTAATTATATTTTTATTATTTTTTTCTTGTATTATTGTCTTATCTTTTTTTTTACTTTTTTGTAATGATAATGAAGCATTACTATTATTATTTGTTTTATTTGAAAAATAAGTTTGATTTTTTTTATAAGGAAAATTTGGATTTTTTTGTGAATATATAGTTTCTTTATTGAAATTTGATTGAATAACTTGTAATGAAGTTTTAACTAAATTAAACTTTGACCCAAAATTTCTTTTTTGATTTTTTATTGTTGATAATTTATAATTACTTTTTTCAGGTTTTTTAGGACTATTATTTTTTTCAAAAGTAACATGTGAACTTTTTATATTTTTATTTTTTGAATTTGAAATACTAGAATACGTGTTAGGAATTAAAAATTGTCTTGAACTTATTTTTTCATGATATATAATTTTATTATTTTGATTATTTATACTATTTCTCATTGTTTTACTTATATTATTATTATTTAATGTTGAAGATAATTTTTCAAAATTACTTAAATTTGAATTTAAATTTTTAGAATTATTATTTGTTTTATTTCTTTGTTTATTTATTTTTAAATTATTATTTAACCGATAAAAACCATCAAAATTGGATTTTCTATTATTATAAAAACTCGGTGATAAAGATTTTTTACTTTTATCATTATTATAATTATTTAAATATGAATTTTTTGATAAATTATAAATTGAAGATTTAATTTTATTTCTATATGAAAATTTATTCTTTTGAGGAAAATATGAATTATTTTTATTTAAATTATTTTCTTTTTTACCATAAAGTAAATCATTTAAAATATTTCCAAAAGAATCATCTTTACTTCTTTTTGTAAATAAATTGTATTTTGTATTATCTAATTCGGAATTTTCCAAAGAAAGAGTCATCTTACTTGCAGTATTTTCTATTAAATTTTTTATTTTTTCATCAAATATTGTTTTATTATTTGTTGTATTATCAAAAGAAATTAAAGAATTTTCTTTTATTTTTTCTGTCTCTTCATTTTTACTAAGAGATTCATAATTTTTTTTATAAAAAATTTCTGCTTTTAAATTACCGTTGCTTTGAAGAATTTTTGTCATTTTAAAATTTCTTAAAAAAGGTTTGCAAAAAAATAAATAGTAGTTTTTATAATAATCACTTAATTTTGGAATTTTTGATAAGCTTTCATCATGATAATAAAATCTTTTTAAGAAATCATCATAATTATAAATATATTGATATTCTTTAAATAAAGTATTAAAAGCACTTTTTTTATTATAGAAAATTTGATTTAAATATAAAAAATTTTTATCTTCTTCAATATCACTATATTTTAAAGATAACATTCTTAATAATTTTCTTGGGTCATGAACTAAAAGATATGCTTCTAATTTCGTATTTACCGAATTTATAGAAGACATTTTAAACTTATTATATTAATTTAAAAAAAAGATTAAAATTTAAAAAAAAATGTCATCGAACAATAAATATTATATCATATTTTTAAATTTTTCTTATAAATTAATCTATTGTTCCAAAATATTATTATATTTAATATTTTAAACATTTATCATTTTTTCCAATTTTGTTGAGAATTATGAAGAATTTAATAATGTTTATTTAATCACGAAAAAAAAATTAATATCTGTAACATTCATAATATCAAAACTAATTAAATCTAATTTAGCTTATTAAAGCAATTATAAAACATATCATTCATTGTAATAATATGAGATGTATTAAAATGAGATAAATATAAATCTTTAAGTCGTTCAAATTCATGAAACATATTTCCCATATTTTAACGTTCAAAGTATTAAATATTTAAAGAACAACAATTATAAAATATATCATTCATTATCCTAATATTATCAATATTAAAAATAAATTAATTAATTCAATTAAAGAAGAACTTTTAGAAAAAATGCCTATTAGATCAATAACTTTAAAAGTATTAAAACTCTGTATTTTTAATTATACTAAAGAAGAACAATTATAAAACATACTGTTCTTATTTTTAATATTTGAAGCATTTAAAGAAGGTAAATATAATTCAATTATTGGAAAACAATTTCTAAACATATTCATCATTGAAATAATATTAATTGAAATTTATTAAAAGAATTGTAGATAATGAAATATAATTATAAAACATACCACTTATCAAATTAAATTATTTGAATTAAAAAGAGATAAATCTATAAATGATAAACATTGATAATCACAAAAAATTTGAATTGTATTTATTAATGTTTTTTCCATTTTATTGTTATACAATATTTTCCTTCTTTTTTAAATGTGTATTTAAATGAAAAATATATTTTATTTCCATTTATATATAATTCACATAATTCTTTTATATCTTTTTTCTTCTTATTTTCCGTATTGAAATTTATTATCCTTATCAAAATAATTTATTATTTGAATAGGAATATGTAATTATATAAAATTTTATTATCCTTTTTCTTTTTTATATAAAAGATTTTTTTTTATTTCAATTTTTAAAACGATTTATAATTTTATTGAGAAATAATATATTTTTTAGTTTTATATTATTTTAATATAATTATTTATATTTAAATGTTTATATTTTTTATTTTAAAGTTTTCAAATATTTTTGATTTGTTTGATTTAAATGATTTTTTATAATTTTCAACTTCTTGATTTTTATCATTAAAAAAATTTAAATTTCCAATATTACTTTTATAATTACTAAAATTTGAATTTTCTGTATAATATAAATTATCATTTCTTTTAAATAAAATATTTTTTATTTTAAAATTATTATTATTATTACAAACATCAATATAATTTAAATTTCTTTTATTTGGTTTTGTTATATTATTTATTTTTTTATAAAAAGAAATACTTTTATCATTATTTTCATTAAAAAAAATTCTAGGTTCTTTAATTTGAAATTCTGGTCTACTAAAAATATCATTTTTTTTACTTAGTGAATTACTTTTTAAATTATTTTTTATTTTAGTAATTTGATAAATTCTAAAAATTTTATCTATTAATTTTTTTTTTTCTTCACCAAAAACTTTATTATAATTTTTATTAACATATTCTTGAGGTTGAATAAAACTTTTATTATTATTTTTTAAATTTAAATTTTTACTTTTTGATAAATTAATTTTTAAATTTGACGATTTACTTCTTTGAAATGATTCATTATTAATTGTATTTACAGGTGAAATATCTTTTAAATTTTTTTTTTCAATATTATTATCATAAAAATGATAATTTAAAGGACTAGATAATGTTTGTTCTAAAGGAGTTGAAAATGTTCTTTCTAAAATTTTTTGAAAATGAGAATATTTATTTGAAGTTATATTCTTATTATCTTTTTTGTTTGCTTTTATTGATGAATAATTATCTAAAGACATAATATCTAAGTTTATATTATTTTCTTTATTTTTAAACATTTTTGAAAAATCATTTTTACCAAAAATATATGATTGACTAGTTTTTAATCTATTATTCTTGTTATATATTTCCATTAAATTTAAATAAATTTTAATTTTTTAAATACATATTTTTTTTATATTTTTTAAAATAAAAAATTTATTCTCTTTATTCTGTATATTTATTAATTAACGTTATTTTGATTAAAATAATAATATAAAACTCACCAAAATTCATTTTTATTTAACATAATTTGATACCCATAAATAATATTATTACATATATAATATTACTTTAATTTTTTTACAACTCTTTTTTTTGAATGTTTAATTATATTTTTATACACATTATTTTCTTAGATTTTTTTTTTAATAAATGATTAAATATTAATTTTTTCGAAAAATTACTTTTGTGTACAATATTTGGGCTACCAATTTCTTTACGAATAATACACATATTTACACTATTTTTATAATTGTTTAATTTTTTTCCTATATTTAAACTTTTGGAATTTTTTATATTTAAGATTTTTTTTTTTTTTGAATAAATTTTTTCATCTGATAAATTTAATTTTTCTTCTTTACTTTTTATAATTAAATGTAAAGGAGAAGGACTTTTTCTTTCTTTTTTTGGATGAAGTCTTGGAACAAAATTAAACTTTTTAATGGAAAAACATTCCTGAGAAATATTATCAAAAAATTTTAATTCCATGGTATGAAATATTATTTTATATAATATTTATTAATTAATATCGTTATAAAAAAATAATTATTTCACTCCCAATTAAATCAATTTTTAATAATTATAATAAACCAAAATTAATAAATAAATTTAAATAAATTATCCTTATTCATCATCTTCATCTTCTTCTTCTTCATCCTCATCATCATCTTTTTTAATATCAGGTTTTTTAACAACAGTAATTTTTTCTTCTTTCTTTTCTTTTTCTTCTTTTTTTTCTTTTTCAACTTTTTTTTCTCCAACATTTAAAGCTTCTTTATCTTTCATTCTTTGTAAATATTGAACACTTTTATCAATATAATCTTTTTCATTTTCATCATAATTATCTTTATTATCATTAAAATTCTTTTTGGAAATTTCTAATAATTTCCAAACAGAATTATCATCACTTCTATTTTCATATAAAGATAAAGCATTATTAATACTAAACAGAACATTATTATTATCTAAATTATAAGCTTTTTCAAAAAATTCAAGAGCTTCTTTTTTTTTTTTTTAAACAATCAAAGGAATTTCCTTTTGAATTAAAAGCATTTGCAAATTCTGGTTCTTTTTCTAAACATTTATCATAACATTTAATTGCTTCTTCATAGTTTTTCTCAATATGATATATTTGACCTAAATATAAAAGTGCTTTTGGATTTTCTCCATCTTGTTTTAATATTTCATTAAATATTTCTTTTGCTTCATCTAACTTTTTTTGTTTCAATAAATTTATTCCTTTCATTAATAATATATTTAAATCATTTAATTTATCATTTTTAATTGATTCATCAAATTCATTTTTTGCTTCTTCATATTTTCCTTGATTAAATAATACTATTCCTTTATTAAAATGTACTTCTTTATTGTTTGGATTTTCTTTTATTGCTTTATCATAATTTTCTATTGCAACATCTTTATTTTTTAAATTATATTCTGAATTACCTTTTCCAAATAAAGCCTCAAAATTTTTTTCATCATCTTTTAAAACTTCATCGTAACTTTCAGAGGCTTCTTTAAATCTATTTAATTTATATTCAGCAAAAGCTTTATTTAATTTAGCATTAATATCTTTTTTATTTTTTTCTATTGCTTTATTAAAATAATTTATTGCTTCTTCATAATTTTCTTCTCTTAAAGAAATATTTCCTAAACCATTATTTCCATTTGGAAAATCTTCTTTTAATTCTAAAGATTTATTAAATAAATCTTTTGCTTCTTTATTGTTATTTAATTGAAATTGAATAACTCCTCTATTAAAATAACTTATATAATCTTTATCATTTAATTCATTTGATTTTTCATAAGATTTTAATGCTTCGTTTGGTTTATTTAAATTAGATAAAATATATCCTTTTATAAAATGACAATGAGGATTGTCTTCTTTTATATTTATTGCTTCATTTATTTCTTTTAAAGCTTCTTCAAAATCTTTTTTCTCAATTAATAATTCACTTTTATAAATATGGGGATTAATATTATTTGAATCAATTTCAATACATTTATCATAACAATTAATAGCATCATCAATATTATTTTCATTTTCTAAACATTGTCCTTTATAAAAATAAGATTCTAAATGTTTATCATTTTTATTAATTGAATTATCAAAAGATTTAATAGCTTCATCAAATTTATTATTTTCTCTTAAAGCTAATCCTTTCTTATAATCATATTCATTATTTTCTGGATCTAATTCAATACATTTATCATATGATTCAATAGCTTCATCATATTTTTTTAATATATAATATATATGTCCTTTTGCATCATAAGCTTCTATATATTTCTCATTAGATTCTATTGCTTTATTTAAATTATTTAATGATTCTTCATAATTTTTTTTTGTTTCATAACATAAAGCTAAATTTAAATATGCATTTGGAAAATCTTTATTTATTTTTATACATTTTTCATATGCTTCTATTGCTTCATCTATTTGATTTAATTCTTTTAATGAATTTCCTTTATAATAATAAGCAACATAATTATCTGGATCTAAATTTAATGTTTCATCAAATGATTTTATTGCATCTTCATATTTTTTTTGATTATATAATGTTATTCCTTTATTTAAAAAAGCAAAAGTTAATTTATCATTTAATTCAATTGCTTTCGAAAATAAATCTACTGCTTTATCTAAATTACCTAATTGAGCTTCACAATCACCTTGTCCTGCATATGCATTTGCAAATTTATCATCTATTAATGTTGCATTTTTATATGAGTTTAAAGCTTCATTATATTTCTCTAATCTTTCTAAACTAACTCCTTTATTATAAAATGCTTGCAAATTCTTATCATATATTTTTAATGCTTCATCATATTTTTTTATTGATTCTTCAATTTGTCCTTTATCATATAATTCCTTTCCTTCATTAACCAAATCAATATCTTTCATTTTATTAAAATAAATTTAATGCAAAAAACAAATTTAAAAAAAATGAATATTTAAAAGGAATAATAGAAAAAGGAGAAATAGTTCTAATTAAATAACATACATATTACTAAAGAAAGAAATGGATAAAAAATGAAAAGATAAAATATTATTAATTGATGGTTAGGAACCAAAAAATATTTCTATTATTTTAGTTATTAATCAAAATGATTTAATTAAAATAATTGAAAGAATAAAAAATAATGGAAGAAGTTTATTAATACTATTAATAAAAAATTTAAACTAATAAAAAAGAATTTAAATTTATTATTCTTCAATTAAAAAAGTCAGATATTCTATTTAGGTAATTATTATAGAAACTAAAGAAAAATTATTGATGATGTAAATAAGGAAATAATTAAATTATTTTTTTAAATTAATTTTTAAATTTTTTTATTAAAAATGAGTTCTTTTAAAGAAAAATTAAATGATCTTTTTAATTCTCAATTTGGGAAAAGAGAGAAAGAAGATAATTTTTACAATATAACAAATTCAAATTATTTAAACACAACACCAAATAAAGTAAATTTATCATCATCAAGAAGTAATTCTTTTTATTCAAATAGAAATATATCGAATCAAAGATCAAATAGTTTTAAAAACAAAATAAATTCCAAAAATTCATATTCTCCGATTTTTACAGAAAGAAAATCATTAAATAATATTTTTACTCCAAGAATAAATGATTATTTAATGAAATTTAGAGAAAATTCAGGAAAGAAATTTAAAATAAAAATAAAAAAAGAAATTGATTATTTATCAAATTCTTTTGGAAATAATCTTATAAGTAATAAAAATCCTAAAGTAAATCATCAAAAAAAAAGTAATTTTGATAATTTTAATATTTCTTATACAACAACTGTTTCTTCTTTAAAAAATTATAATAGAAATAAAAAAAATGATTTAAGATATCATATTTTACCTAAAAATTCAGGAAATGAAGATGAAATTTCTATTCTTTATAGACAAATAAAAGAAAAGAGAAATAATAGAATTTCAAATTTTTAAAAAAAGACAATTTATTTTTTTTTTTTTATTTTAAAATTAAAAAACTTTTTTAAATTTTATTTCAAATTAAAAATTACTTTTTTTTCTTAGAAAAATATGTAGAATGTAATTAAATTATTTTATTTATTTTTGTTTTTATTGAAATTGTTTCCCTTATTAAATTTATTTCCTTTTTGAAATGGTTTTCCAAAAGGTTGGTTTCCTTTATTAAATTTATTATTATTATTTTTATTAAAATTTGCTTTATTTCCTTTATTGAATTTATTATTATTATTATTATTTTTATTAAAATTTGCTTTATTATCTTTATGAAAATTTTTATTTTGGAAATTTTTTTTTTCAAATTTTTTCCCACCTTCATTTTTATTATTTTCCCCTTTTAAATTATCTTTCTTATTATCATTATTAGTCTTTTTACCTAAAAATTTTTCTTTATCTTCTTCTTCATCACTTTTTAAATCAGAATCAATTTTATCATCATCATCATCATCATCGTCATCATCTTTTAAAATATTATCTTCACTTTCTTCTTCTTCTTCTTCATCTTCAACTTTCAATAAATCTTCATCAGATATA
>JAEEGL012294229.1_pt1 | contig 16301 bp, 13 predicted proteins | sample 9134231 | NCBI WGS metagenome assembly JAEEGL01 (sample SAMN16246548, study PRJNA631951) | gut metagenome | biome: gut microbiome; feature: rumen; material: fiber-attached | host: Bos | place: Iran: Karaj | collected 2018-10
CATCTAAAAAATAGTCATATTTAATTTCTTTTATATATTTAATAAGATAATTTAATTGTAAACAATTTACTTTTCCTAATCTATTTTTTTAATATATTATCGAATAATATATATATTCATTATAATAAGTAATATTTTTAGAATCTTTATTAGCAAGCTTTCTAGAAAAAGTAATTTCATTAAAAAAATGAACATTAATTAAAGAATATGTCATATAATTAAATACTATTGTTTTTTCTTTATCCATTATTAAAATATGTTTTGAATTTTTTAATTCGAAAATTAAATCACCTAATAAAACCATTAATTATTGAAATTATTTGATTATTTTTTAAATCAAAAATTATTAAATTATTTGGTTCTTTTACCAGAATTAACCAATAATTATTTATAATATAATAATTTATATTATAATATCTTTCAGATTTCGTATAACCAATTTTATGATTTGGAGAATAATTTATTAATTTAATAATTTCAAATGTTTTATTTAATATAAACAAATAAAATTTATTAAAACAATAAAAATTGTTCATTAAATTTAATTATAAATGAATCTTTGTTAAAAATTTCAAATTAAAAATAATTTTTTTAATATTTTCTATATCATTTTCATTTTTACATTTAAAAAATATTGTATGTATCACCTTATATACATTTTTTGTATTATTTACTTTTATTAAAATAATCAATTTATCATAAGAATCCTGATAAATAATAAATTCTATTTTTTCTTTATCAATATAATAAAAAATATTATCCTTATTTATATTTTCATTTTTTATTTTTTTATTTGTTTTAATAAAATATTGATTAAATATCTTTTTTCATCTTCAGCTGTAATAATTTTTATTTCAAATCCAATTTTATATTAAAAAAATTAGATAATTTTGAAATATTTTTCATCAATATTATTTTTTATTAAATTACATTTAGGCATAACAATATTAGGAAAATTATATAAAAGATAAATTAAACCAAATTTATTATTTTTAAAACCTTTTATAAAAATTAATAATATTATATTTTACAATATTTATTTTTTTATAGATCTAAAAAATTTCTTTTAAATCTTTTTTGTCTATTTCCTTCTAATTTATTTACAATTTCAATATATAAAAGATATAAATTTAATTTAATAAATTATTCTGCATTTTTTATATCTTTTATTATTATACTATTTTAAAAGATAAAACAAATTTATATTCATCATAAAATTTAAAATATTCATCTATTAATGAATATTCACAACAATATTCATTAAAAATTATTCCTATAGAGTATGAAACTGGACAAAAATTATAAGGTAAATTATGATAATATCATTTTTTGTTTTTAATAATTTCAATTTCAAAATCTGAGAAATTATCTTTATTTTTTTTATCTCATTTTTTTTTAAAATAATTTATCAATTTAAAAAATTTGAAATCTATTTTATTTTGTAATATAGTAAAAGTGTACTAATCTCAAAACTAGTAATCTTTCATATAAATATATAATTTCTATACTATCCATTGATTTCTTTTATTTTTAAATATTATTATTTATGAAAAATATTTTTTTTATTTTGTTGACAAATAACTAATTAAAAAAAATTTTAAAAAAAAAAATTTTAAGATAAATTAAAAGTCATAAAAATATTTTTTTTCTTAAATATAAATTACTAATAAATTTATATGAATTTTGAATATATTATTTATAATTTAATAAACATTACTAATATTAAATGATAAAAGAAAATCATTTATAATTTAAAAAAAATTTAAAAATAAAAATTAAATTTAAATATATAATTTATAATAATTTTAATTTCTTTTTTGGTTTAAAATAATTAAATAGTTCAAGATTATAATCAATAATTAAAATAGAAAGAATACATTCAATAATACCAAAAATATAAGAAAAACCAAAAAATATATTAATTCTTCCAAAAATAATATATTCAAATAAATCATTTAAAACAATTTCAAAATATTTAAAAGTTTTAAAAGAAATTTTATTTTTTAAAATATAAGAATTCATCATTGTAATAACAATAAAACTAAAACCTAAAATTCCAAAACCAATAAAACAAAAAGTAAATATTTTCCAATTTAAAAAAAAACCAAATAAATAAAAGAATTGAAAATCAAAAGTAAATGAAAAATAAAAAAAGAAAAATATAATAATAAATATAAAATAATTTAAATATCTTGAAAATAAAATATTAAAAGGTGATTGATCTTTTAAAATATTATAATAAAATTTCTGATTAAAAATTTGACAAATAATTAAAAAAATAAAACTAAAAATGAATATTTCATTATAAAATAAATTATTAATAGAATAACATAAAGAAATAATTCCAGAAATAATAAAAAAAGGAGAAATTATTTTAGAAAAAATAAATTCATTACTTTCAAAATTATTATCTTTACTAATATTAATATAAAAAGGAATTAAATAAGTTAAAGAAATAATTAAAGTAACAATTCCAAATGATAAATAATTAATTGAATAAAAAATAATAAAAGAAGAAAAAAGACCTAAAAAATCGTTTAAAAAATTATTTAATGTTAAACTATTTAAAATACAAATTTTTATACTTGATGAATGAATAAAATAAGTTAAAAAATTATTTATATCTTCATTTTCACTATCATTACTTAAAGGATAATAATCATTATAAATTTCATTATTATTTTCTCCTAAAAAACTTTTAAAAATGATATAAATTAAAATAAAACATAATAAATAAATAAAAAATTTCCAAAATAAAAGAGAAATAAAAATTATAATATTTCCATTTAATTCAGGATAAATATTTTTAATTAAATTAATTCCATATAAAAAAATTCCTAATTGTAAAGAAGATAAAATTATATAAAATGTTATAAAGATAAAATCTTGTATTGATAAAATTTTTTTTGATTTAATTAAATTATTTCTAAAATTTTTTACACTTCCTTTTTTAATATAAGATAAAGATAATTTATTTTTTGGTGAAATAATTACTTGTTCTTTTATTGTTTCCAAATCATTCATACTTTGTTTTAAATTTATATTAGGAATAATATTTTGACTTTTACTTAATTTGTGATGCATTTTTTTTATTTTATTTGAAAATAAACATTTTTAATTATTAAAATTCTTTTTTTATATTTTTTTATTTTTATTTTTTAAAAAAATTAAAATTGAATTAAATGGATAAAATTAAATCAAAATCAAGAAAAAATTCCAAAAATAAAAATAATCGAAAATTAAATGAAAAAAATAATACACCAACAAAAAAACAAAAATTTAAAACAAATTTAACAAAAAGTCCAAAACATTTTGATTTAAATGATGAAATAGATTTTGAAAAAATTAGTAATTTAAAAAGAAAAAATATAGATAAAAAAAATTTAATTATTCCAGATAATCAAACTTTAAGAAAAATAAAAAAAACAAAAAGTGATTATTCAAATAATTCATTTAATGAAAAGTTATATGATAATGATGAAATAAATGAAGATTTAAAATTAAGTGAAAAATTAATTTTACAACAACAATTACAAACAGCACAAGCAAAAATTTATTTGTTAGAACAAGAAAGAGATAAAATAAGTAAAACTATTGATAATACTAATAATAATAATATTTTATTTCAACAAATTCAAAATTTAAAAAATAAAATTGATATTTTTGAAAATGATAAAATGAAAATAAAAGAAAAAAAAAATAAAAATGAAAATTTAATAAATGAAAAAAATAATTATGAAAATATAGGTGAAAAAATTTATTTATTAATTAAAATCTTTAGAAAATATGGAAAAAAATTAAATACAATAATTTCTTTATTTGATATAAATGATTCAAATGAAGAAATTTTTAATGAATTAAAAATAACAATTGAACAATATAATAATGTTCTTTATAATGAAAAATTACAAAAAATTTTTAATTTTTCTGAACAAAAAGAAAATGATATTAATCAAATTTATTTGGCTTTATCTGAGTTTGAACCTCAATCTTTTGATTTATTTTCTAAATATCAAAATCAAATTAAAAATTTAGAAAATGAAAATGAAATTTTAAAAAAAAAAATATCTGATTATGAAAATAAATTTAATAATAATGAAATTGAAAAATTAAAAATTAAAATTAAAAAAATTCAGATTGAAAAAGAAAAAATTGATGAAAATTATTCTGTTTTACAAAAACAAAATAAAGATTTAAATCTACAAATTTCAAATTTAAAAAAAAATGAAAAAAAATATTTAAATATAGAAGACACAATTAATATTTTAAATAATCAAATATCAAATTTAAATAATGAAATTAATTATAAAGATAATACAATTCATTATCTTGAAAGTTTAATTCAAAAATTTAACTTACAACAAAATTTACAAAGTAATTATGATACTAATTATAATATTTCAGAAAGTATAAATTCAAATAAATTAGTTAATTCATTTGGAAATCAAAATATAATAATTAATCAAAATTCTATTAATAATTCAAATCAAACTTTTAAATCAATGAGTAATAAAGAAAATAATAATTTTGAAAACAATAATTATGATTTTGAAAATAATAATAATTATTATAAAAATGAAAATGAAAATAAATTTAATTCTGATATTAAACAAGATAATATTAAAACAAGAGAATTAACTCAAGAAAAAGAAAAATTTGATGAAATAAATGAATATTTAGAAGGAAGTAATATTAAAAATAATGAAAATAATAATTTAAATAATGATAATAATAATGAGAATTTTAATTATAATAAAAAGTATAATGATAAAAATTTTAATAATGAACATTTTAATAATGAAATGAATGAAATTTTTATAACTGAAAATAAAAATATAAATTCTAATAACTTTTTAATTGATAATGAAAATAATAATAAACCAGAAAATTTACAAACTGAAATAGAACAATTAGACCAAGAAATATACAATTTAAAAAATAAATTAAAATTAATGATATCAAAAAAAGAAAAATAAATAATTAAAAAAAATTTTTTTTATTATTTAAAATATAAATAATATAATTACTATATATAAAAAATAATTTTTTATTTTTATTTTATGACATCAGCAGAAAAAAAATTCCAAAGACTTTTTAATATAAACGAAAAAATTATAAAACAAATTTCATGTTCTCTTCTAAATTTTAGTTTTGGTGTTTTATATATTACAAATAATTATTTATGCTTTAATTCAGTATTTTTAAAAAAAAAAATTTCAATTCCTTTTAATGAAATTTTATCAATGAAAATTTCAAATGATTCAAAAAAAATTATTATTACTTCAATAGTAAAAATTTATCGACAATCAAATTTAATTTTTTCTAATTTTTCAAATTTAAATGAAACTTTTAATTTACTTGATAAAACTTTTCAAAAAAATAAAAATATTTTATCTCAAAGAAATAATTATTGTAATTGTTTAACAGAAAATATTTTATCAAAACAAAATACAACTTTAACTTTAAATTCTTCATATTTAAATAATTCATTTTCAGATATGAATTTAAATGAAGAAAAAAATAATGAAATTAATTTTATAAATTTAAAAAAAGAATCAACTTTAATTTGTATTAAAGAAGTAAATTTATCTTCAAAAGATTTTTTTGAAAAATTTTTTTATCCAATAAATCAAAAAGAAGATTTTTCATATCCAAAATTTTATGAATCATTAAATGATCATTTTAATATAACAGAATCAAATTTTAAAGATTTATTTTCAGAAAATAAAGATTTAATAATAAAAGAAAGAGAAATAACATTTAATTTAAAATTAAAAAATATTCCTTTTGTAACTGAAAGTAAAGTTATTTCAAAACAAAAATTAATTATAAATAAAAAAACTAATTTTTATATTATTGAAACTACTTCTCAAAGTCAAGGAATTCCTTTTTCAAATTCTTTTAAAATTATTGATCAAAATGAAATTTATAATTTAAATAATAAAAATTGTATTATAAGATCTTCTGCTTATCCTATTTTTTTAGAAGAAACATTTTTTAAAAAAATTATTGAAAATTCAGCACACAAAAATTTTTTTGAAAATAATCAAAATTGGTTAAATTATATTCAAAGTAAAGGTTATATAATTAAAGATTTTGATAATAAAAATAGTATTAATATAAAGAAAAAAAATACTGTGAATAATGATATTGAAAATATATTAATTTTTTAAATTTTTATCTTTAAATTTTTTGTAAATAAAAATTATTTAGATTTATCAAGATTAGTTTTCATTTAAAGTGACTTTTTAAAGTGACTTTAAATAAATTATTTCACATTAAATTATATAAAAAATTATTATTTTTAATAGTTTAAGACAAAATTAAATATAAAGTAAAACAGTATTAAATTTTTTTTAATTTGTAAAATTAATTAATCTATTTATTTTTACAACAATATTTAAAGAAAATAACATTAAAATATTATAATTAAACAAATAATTTTTAATTAAAATTATCTTTAATGCTAATTTCAAGTAATAATTTAAAAAAAGAAAAGAAAAATTCTATAGAAAACAATGATGGTTATGAAGAAATAAATAAAGATATTACAAGAATTTTAATCGAAATGAATATACAAGATATGCAAGAAAGATTAAAACAAAATAAAAATGATTTAAATAATAATACAAATAATAAATTCGTTGAAAAAAAAAATTTATATAATGAAAAAGATTTAAATTTCTTAAATTATAATACAAAAAATTTTTCATATTTAAATAATATGAATTATAATCATAATTCAGTTAATAATAATTATCAAAATTTAAATCAAACTTATGATAATTTTTCAAATAAGAATTTATCTTTTTATAATGAAAAGCTATTAAATAATAATTTAATAGAAGAATCAAATATAAAAAAAAATCAAAATAAAATAATACAAATTGAAAATAAAAAAAAAGAAAATATAAAAAAATTAAATTTAGATTCTCCAAAAAATTTAATTCATCTTGAAAATATTTTAAAATTAAAAGATAAAAGAACAACATTAATAATAAGAAATATACCAAATAAATATACAATAAAATTATTAACAAAAGAAATAAATCAACATTTTTATGGTAAATTTGATGTAATTTATCTTCCTTTAGATTATATAAATAAAACTAATTTGGGATATGGATTTATTAATTTTATAGATCCAATTCATATTATTTATTTTTATGATGAGTTTATAGGAAAAAAATGGAATAATTTTAATTCTAATAAAAAATGTAATTTAGCTTATGCAAAAATTCAAGGTAAAAATGAAATATTAAAATATATATATAAAAAAAATAATACTAATATAATTACTTCTATTGGAAGTAATAATCATATTTTTTATTTAGAAAATTGTCAAATAATTTGTAATGAAATTGAAATTCCTCTAAAATATTATATTTCTTTTATTAATTATTATCCATATTCAGTTTGTCATAAAAAAAATGAACAAGTTTTTGTTGTTGATAAATATTTTGAAATTTAAAGTTTTATTGTATAGTTATTTATTAAATAAAATTTTATTTCAAAATTTCTTGTAAAAGTTAATATTATGTCAATTAAGTATCAAAATAAATTAAACTTTGTAAATATGATATTAAAAAAAATATTTAGTGGAATTTTATTATTAGAATTATTATACTATTAATATTCTTTTATATGTTATCAATAAATTTTATTTGAAAAAAAAGTTGTAAATATAAACAAAATTATAATAAATAATTATAATATATTTTTATAAATATTTATTATTATTTTTAATAAACCATATTAATTTCATTTTATAATTTTAAAAAAATAAAAATTAAAAAAAAAATATTTAAAAAAAATTTATAAATCAGTATTATTTAAATTACTTTTATTTTTTTTTCCCCTTTTTTTTTTATCTCTTCTTTCTTTTTTTTCTTTAACTTCTTTTTCAATTTGATAAACTTCTTGCTCAAATTTTTCTTTATCAATTTATTCTTCAAATTTTTTAATTTCATTTTCAAATTTTTCATTCATTTCAAACCAAATTCCCATATTAGAAAAATTAATAATTCCATCTTTTAATAATTTATCCCAAAACATTCCTAAATTTTTTTTTCTTAATTTAATTTGATATTTTCCAATTAAACCAAAAAATCCATGAGTTGAATTTTCAAAATCAATTTCTTGAAAAGTTTCAATATAAAAATTAATTTTAATAGGAAAATCATCTAAAATACAATAACAAATTAAATTAACACTTTGATTTGTTATTGAAATATTTAAATTATTTACTTCTAAACATCCTGGAGAGTCAAATCTATGTGAAAATTTTATTTCAATATAAATATCATCTAAACTTTGTGCCCATTGAAATGCAGGTGAAATTATTTTATATTCATTTATTGAATATTTATATTTATTATGTAAATCTTTTAATTTTTTTTTAAATGAATTTATTGATATTTCTAATGAAGAAGAAAAATTAATTTTGTTTAATTTTAATAGAGATAAATATTTTTCTAAAGATAATAATTTTACATTTTTTATTAATATGTTTATACAATTTGATGAATTTTTTAATAAGGAATTTATGTTTTTTTCTATTGTTGATGTTATTTTTGATTCATCTTCTTTTATTATTGATTCTATTATTGGACATTCTAATGTTATTTTTTGTAATATTAGAAATAATGATATGAAAATTATTTTTTTATTCATTTTTTTTTTTAAATAAAAAAATAAAAAAATAATGAGAATTATTACTATTAAAAAATAAAAATTACAAATATAGATACAAGTTAAAATAATAAAAGGAAAATTATAAATTATGAATAAAGAATATAAATTTAAATTAAGTTAAGTTAAAAAAATTATATATGATAAAAAAATTAAGAATTTTGAAAATATTTTTTTCTTTGAAAAATATAATAAAAGAATGATGAATATGACAAAATAAATTTTTATATATTTAATATTTTTACTTTATTATTTTATAATTATTTAAATTTTATTTCAAACATAAAAATATGAATAAAAAAATAAAACTTTAATTAAAAATATAATAAATTAATAAATTAATTTATTCTAAATAAACATATAAAAAAAATGAACATAACAGAAAAAGATGCAGAAGAGAAATTTAAAGAAGGTCAAAAGGCAATAACAAAAAGTTTTTTCAAATTTAAATTTTCAGCAGATTATTTAGAAGGTTCAGAAAAATTTAGAGAAGCAGGAAAATTATATAGAAAATTAAAAAATTATCCAAAAAGTATAGAATCATTTAATCAAGCAATAATATGTTATAAAAAATTAAATGAATATTATGAATCAGGTAATTGTTATTTAGAAATAAGTGAAATATATTTTTTTGAATTAAATAATGAAGAAAATGGAATAAAAAATTTACAAAATGCATCAATTCAATATAAAATAGGAGGAAAAAATCAACAATCAATAAAATTATATACAGATCTTTCAGATAGATTTTTAAATGATAAAAAATTTGATATTGCAGAAAAAATTTTAACACTTTGTTTAAAAGAATGTGAAGAATCTGCAGATAATCAATTAATTAGAATTTCAGGAGAAAATGTTTATTCTAAATTTTTAGATGTCTTATGTGCTGCTAAAAAATATAGTCAAGCAATTGGAATTACTGATAATTATATTAAAAGTCAACTTAAATTTGAAAATAAAGATATGTATAAAATAAATCAAATGTATATTAAATTATCTATTTTAAGAATTTTAAATGGAGAAGATTATTTAGTTGATGAAATTATTGGAAGAATGTATCAATTAAATTATAGTAATACTAAAGAAGATGTTTCTGATTTAAGAAAATTAATTGATTCTATTAAAAATTTAAATAAAAAAAATTTTAATTTTGCTATTACTGCAACTTATTCACTTTTTGAAAATAATTTATTAAAAGGTTTACAAGAATTATATAAAAAAAAAGAAGAAGAATTTTCTAAATTAAATGATGAAAATAAAAATAATAATAATGATAATAATAATGTTAATAATGAAAAAAAAGAAGAAAACAAAATTGAAGATAATAATAATGAAATTAATACTGATTCTAAAAAAGAAGAAAATAATGATAATAATATTAATAATAATGATAATAATGGTGGTGATAATGATTTTCTTTAAATTAAATTACATTTTATTTGTTTTAAATATTAATTTAAAAAAAAATCAAATTTAAAAAATTAATTAAAAATAAAAAATATACTTAATAAAAAATTGAATCATAATTTATATATTTTAAATAAAAAAAACTCCTCAAAAAAAAAAAAAAAAATAAAAATTTTATAATTTAACCCTAAATTAAAAAAAATACTTAAATTTAAATTTAAAAAAAAAAAATGTCAGATGATCGTCCCGTAGAAGAAATCTATTCAAAAGTAACTCAATATGAACACATTCTCACAAGACCAGACACTTATATAGGAAGTTTAGAATTTCAAAAAGAAAAACTTTGGGTATTTAATCAAAAAGAAAACAAATTAGAATTACGTGATATAAATTACGTTCCAGGATTATTTAAAATATTTGATGAAATTTTAGTAAATGCAGCGGATAATTTTCAAAGTAAAAATTAATATAATTTTACAATTTAAATAGGAGATAAAAGTATGAAATATATAAAAGTTACAATTAATCAAGAAAAGAATATAATTTCAATTAAAAATGGCGGTAAAGGAATTCCAATAGAAATACATAAAGAATATAATATTTATGTACCAGAATTAATATTTGGTAATTTATTAACATCATCAAATTATAATGATGATATAAAAAAAGTAACAGGAGGAAGAAATGGTTTAGGTGCAAAATTAACTAATATTTATAGTAAGAAATTTATAGTAGAAACAGCAGATAAAAAAAATGGTAAAATTTATAAACAAATATTTTCTGATAATATGTTAAAAATATCAAAACCAGAAATAAAAAAATATGATAAAGAAGATTTTACTTCAATTACATTTGAACCAGATTTATCAAAATTTAAAATGGATAAATTAGATGATGATACAATTGCATTATTTATTAAAAGAGTTTATGATATGGCAGGTTGTACTCCTAAATCAGTTACTGTATATTTAAATAATGAAAAATTACCAATTAAAAATTTTCAAGATTATATATCAATGTATACAAATGCTATTAATGAAGATGATGATGATACTATAATATTTTATGAACAACCTGATGAAAGATGGGAAATTGGAATGTCACTTTCAGAAAGTCAATTTCAACAAGTTTCATTTGTTAATAGTATTTCTACTACAAAAGGTGGTACTCATGTTAATTATGCATGTGATAAAATTATTAATAGAATACTTGAATGTATTAATAAAAAAAATAAAGATTTAGTTATTAGACCACAACATGTTAAACAACATATTTGGATTTTTGTCAATTGTTTAATTGAAAATCCTTCTTTTAATTCACAAACAAAAGAAACTTTAACTACAAAAATAAGTGAATTTGGAAGTTCATTTGAATTAAGTGAAAAATTTTATAAACAAATAATTAATTCTGGTATTATTGAAAGATGTTTAAGATATGCTAAAACAAGAGAAGAAGAAAAAGCATTAAAAAAATTAAATAATAAAACTAAAAAATCTGCTAGATTATTAGGAATAGAAAAATTAGATGATGCTAATTTAGCTGGTACAAGAAATTCTGATAAATGTACTTTAATATTAACAGAAGGAGATTCTGCTAAAAGTTTAGCTATGGCTGGTATTGAAGTTATTGGAAGAGATACTTTTGGTTGTTTTCCTTTAAGAGGTAAAATGTTAAATGTTAGAGATGCTGCTCCTAATAAAATAGCAAAAAATCAAGAAGTACAATATTTAATGAAAATATTAGGTATTAGAATAGGAGAAAATTATACTGATGTTAAAAGTTTAAGATATGGTTCTATTATGATTATGACTGATCAAGATGTTGATGGTAGTCATATTAAAGGTTTAATTATTAATTTTATTCATACTTTTTGGCCAAGTTTAATTAAATTAAATGGTTTTATGAAAGAATTTATTACTCCTATTATTAAAGCTACTAAAGGTAATGAAATTTATTCATTTTATACTTTACCAGAATATAAAGAATGGGTTGAAAAAAGAAATAAAAACTTAAAAGGTTTTAAAATAAAATATTATAAAGGTTTAGGTACATCAACAAGTAAAGAAGCACAAGAATATTTTTCTAATATAGAACGACATAGAATAAATTTTGATTATAATGATGATAAAGATGATGAAAGTATTGATATGGCATTTAATAAGAAAAAAGCAGAAGAAAGAAAAAATTGGTTAATGAAATATGATCCAAATACTCCTCCCTTAGATTTAGATGTAGATAAAATAACATATCAAGAATTTATAAATAGAGAATTAGTATTATTTTCATTATATGATAATCAACGTTCAATACCATCATTATGTGATGGTTTAAAACCATCAGAAAGGAAAATATTATATGGTTGTTTTAAAAGGAATTTAAAAGAAGAAGTTAAAGTAGCTCAATTAATAGGATATATAAGTGAACATTCAGCATATCATCATGGAGAACAAAGTTTAGCAATGACAATAGTAGGAATGAGTCAAAATTTTGTAGGTAAAAATAATATAAATTTATTAATGCCAATTGGTCAATTTGGTACTCGTAATATGGGTGGTAAAGATTGTGCTAGTGCAAGATATATTTATACTACATTAAATAAAGTAACTAGACATATTTTTAATAGTAATGATTTTCCATTAATGAATTATATTATTGAAGAAGGACAAAAAATAGAACCTAATTATTATTTACCAATTATTCCTATGATACTTGTTAATGGTTCTGAAGGAATTGGTACTGGATGGAGTTGTAGTATTCCTTGTTTTAATCCAAGGGATATTGTAGATAATTTAAAAAGAAAAATTAATGGTGATAATTTTATTAAAATGAATCCTTGGTATAAAGGTTTTAGAGGAGATATTATTGAAGATAAAAAAAAAGGTGATGGTTATTATTTAGTTAATGGTAAATATCATTGGAGTGAAAATGATGAAAATACACTTTTTATTACTGAAATTCCTTTAAAAAAATGGACTAGAGATTATTCTAATTTATTAAGACAATTAATGGGAATTGAAATAATTGAAGATAATGATAAAAATGATAAAAAAGGTAAAAAAAAAAAAGATAAAAAAAAAAATGAAGATAATGAAGATAAAACAAAAGAAAAGAAAAAAAAACAAATTATATTAGAAGATATGAAACAAAATCATGCTGGAAATAAATTAAATTTTGAAATAAAATTTTTACCTGAATTTACAGAAAAATATAAAAATGATAATGAATTATTAATAAAAACATTTTCATTACAAAGTTCAATAAGTTTAAAAAATATGGTTTTATTTAGTCCAGATGGTAAAATAAAAAGATATTCTTCAGTTGAAGAAATATTAGAAATATTTTATAATTTAAGATTAGAATATTATGGTAAAAGAAAAGAATATATGATATCAATTATGAGAAAAGATTTAGGAATTTTATCAAATAAAGTAAGATTTATTAAAGCAGTAATTTCAGAAGAATTAATAATAAAAAATAAAAAAAGAGCAATTTTAGTTAATGAATTATTAGATTCTGGATATGATACAATGAGTAAATTAGAAAAATTAAGAATTAAATCAAAAGAAGAAAAAGAAGCAGAAATTGAAATGATTAATCAAAATAATTTAAATGAAGAAGAAAATGAAAATAATGATAATAATAATAATATTAAACAAAAAGTTCCTTCTAAAGAATATGATTATTTATTAACTATGCCACTTTGGAGTTTAACTTATGAAAAAGTTGAAGAATTACTTAAACAAAAAGAAGAAAAAGAAAAAGAATTAAATATTTTAATTAAAACTGAAAAAGAAAAAATATGGTTAAATGATTTAGATGAATTTTTAATTGCACTTGATAAATATGAAAAATGGGAAGAAGAACAAAATTTAGTTTTAGAAAAAAATAAAGGAAAAAATAATATTAATAATAAAACTAAAAGAAATAGAAAAAATAATAAAAAAAATCAAGAAAAAAATTTAGAGAATGAAAAAGGAAAAAAAAATAAAACTCAATCTGTTAATAATAATAATGAAAATAATAGTAAAAATACTCAAATTCAAGAAATTTTTAGACCTACTTTAAAAGAAAGATTAAAAAATAAAAAAGAAAAAGATTTTAATTTATCTAATATTAAAAAGAAAAAAGGTCCTTTAGATGAATTAATTGATAATATGGATTTTATGGATGGTAAAACTAGAATTGTTGATGAAGATTAATTAAATAATAATTAAATATTTAAATTTATATAATAATTTTTTTTTATATATTTCTTATTAAAGAATCAATTCAATTACCAATTATTTTTTAAATTTATTTTTTAAATTGTTTTTATTTTTTTTTGTGATAAAATATTATAGAATAATTTATTTTAAATAAAATAATATTTTATTTTAATTTTTTTTCTAATTATAATTTATTAAATAATTAAAATGATAAAATCAATATATAGTATTAATTAATTTTATATTATTTTAATCAATATTTTTCCTAATTATAATAAAAATTAAAAATTTAATTAATTCTTTTATATTAAAAATTACTTAATTAATAATTAAAAAATCCAAATTTTATTATCCAAAAAAAACAAAATTTAAAAATAAATTAAAATTTTTAATTACTCTTCCTGTATCAACTTTCATAAAAAAAAATTAAAAAAAATAATATAATAAAAAAAGAAAATGACAACAGGTTCATTACAAATAGAAATAGATTTAAGTACAACAACATCATGTGTAGCAATATATAGAAATGGAAAAGTAATTCAAAATGACATAAGTCAATATTTAACACCATCATTTGTATCATATGCAAAAGGAAAAGAATTAATCGGAGAAGAAACAAAAGAAAAATTAATAAAATATCCAGAATGTGCATTTTATGATGTAAAAAAATTAATAGGAAGAAGATATAAAGATAAATCATTACAAGATTATATAAAATTATTATCATATAAATCAAGAATAAAAGAAAGAATAACAGGAAGATGTATAATGGATATAAAAGAAATAAATAAAATTAATACAATAGAAAAAATCTCATCAAGAATTAAATAATATATGAAAAAAACCACAGAAATTTTTATAAGAAAAGAAGTAAAAGAAGCATTAATTATAGTTACAGCATATTTTAGTGCATTTCAAAAAAGAGCAACAAAAGATGCTGGAAAATTAGTTGGATTAAATGTATTAAGAATAATAAATAAACTAACTTCAGCTGCAATTGCATTTAAATTAAATAATGCTGAAATTAATAATAAATATGCTTTAATTTTTGATTTAGGTACATTTGATGTTTCTATATTATTAATTAATCAGGATGAAAATAGTGTTATTATTACTACTAAGAATATCATATTTAGAAGGAAGTGATTTTGATGAAAGATTACTTAATTTATATATTAAATTATTTAAAGAAGAAACTGCTATTGAGCTTTCTAATAATGAAAAAGATATATATATAATTAGAAAAGAATATGAAGATTTAAAAAAAGCATTATCTGATGCAAATGAAACTTATATTGATATTAATAAGATTATAAATGGTGAAGATTTATATATATAAATAAAAAAATGGAAGATATTAATAAATTTGTCTTAATCAACTAAAATCAAAATGGAAAACAAATGGATATGGAAAATAATAAAATTTAAATTAGATATCCTTTCAAATGTGATGTTAATTTCATGATATTTCTAATTGAAAGAAAGTATCAAAAGTATTGGAAATAATTAAATAAAAAATAAAAATTTAACTATAAAAGAGTTTAAAAATAATTATCCTTTATTAAAGTAAATATTTTTATTTTTATTTGTTTCATTTATATATTTTTATTAAATGATTATTGAGTGAAAAAACTAACATTTAAAATAAAAAAATTAAATAATCTGAAAAAAATTTCTGATTTGAATTACTTAAATTGAGGAACAAAATTATAAAAAAAAATATAATAATAATATTAATTGAAAAAATTTGATAAGAATAAAATATATTTTTAAAAATATGACTTCAATTAAATTAGTGACAATTATAAAATAATGTTCCATATAATCCATTTTGTTTTATAATTAAATAGTGAATACCATATAAAGTATGAAATAATTAAGATAATAGTTCAAATAAATAATGATATTATTAATATAATTAAAAAACAAATATTCAACTAGTAATGATTAATGGAAAAGAGATTTATAAAATGCTGATTTAATGTTTATTAATATTAA
>JAEEGL013468696.1_pt1 | contig 16301 bp, 17 predicted proteins | sample 9134231 | NCBI WGS metagenome assembly JAEEGL01 (sample SAMN16246548, study PRJNA631951) | gut metagenome | biome: gut microbiome; feature: rumen; material: fiber-attached | host: Bos | place: Iran: Karaj | collected 2018-10
GTCACCGCCATCGCTGTGGAGAACTAACCCCGGAACGAGAAGATAGGAGTACAATTTCCGATATGGGATTGAACAGACATGAATTGCGGGAGAGAGTTTTCAAACTCCTTTTCCGTGTGGAATTTAACGAACCCGAAGAGATGCCGGAGCAGGTCCGCCTGTTCCTGGCAGACGAGGATACCGGAGCCGTTTCCGACGATGCGACCTACATCGAGCGGAAGTACCAGGCTGTTCTGGACCGGATCCCCGAGATCGACAAGCTGATCAATGACAACACCACCGGCTGGACCACCACCCGTATGGGTAAAGTGGAGCTGTCGGTCCTCCGCCTTGCGGTATACGAGATGCGCTTTGACGATGACATTCCCGAGGGAGTGGCCATCGATGAGGCAGTGGAACTGGCCAAGACCTTCGGCCAGGAGAACGCGGGCGGTTTCGTCAACGCCATTCTGACCAAGATCAAGAATGCCGGTGACGGCTCCGCAAAGGAAACTACCGATAAGGACTCGAATGCCTAAAACAGTTTATTCGGTCGGACAATTAAACAATTACATCAAAAATATGTTCACGCAGGATTTCCTCTTGCAGTCGCTGATGGTCAAAGGCGAGATCAGCAACTGCAAGTACCATTCCTCTGGACATATTTATTTTACGTTAAAGGATGAAAGAGGGGCCATCGCCTGCGTCATGTTCGCAGGGAACGCCAAAAGCCTGACCTTTCGCCTGAGTGAAGGCCAGCAGGTCATCATCAGCGGCAGCGTGGATGTCTACGAGCGGGATGGAAAGTATCAGCTCTACGCAAGGACCATTCAGCTGGATGGAGAAGGTCTTCTCTATGAGCGCTTCGAACAGCTGAAAAAAGAGCTGGAAGAGCAGGGCATGTTCGCCCCCGAGTATAAGCAGCCCATCCCCTTCTACGTGAAGAAGCTGGGTGTGGTGACAGCTCCCACAGGAGCAGCGGTGCGGGATATCATCACCGTGTCCAAGCGCCGGAATCCTTTCGTACAGATCATCCTCTATCCTGCCATTGTGCAGGGGGCGGAAGCACCCGCCAGCATCTGCGCCGGTATCCGGGCTCTGGAGGACCAGGGAGTGGATACCATCATCGTAGGCCGCGGAGGCGGATCCATCGAGGATCTTTGGGGCTTCAACGAGAGGATGGTGGCCCAGGCCATTTTTGATTGTTCGGTTCCCATCATTTCCGCCGTGGGACATGAGACGGATTTTACCATCGCGGACTTTGTGGCGGACCTTCGTGCCGCAACCCCTTCCGCAGCGGCGGAACTTGCCAATGTGGATATCCGGACTCTCTTCGGTGAGATCGACCAGGATCGGAACCTGCTGACGGGAGCCATGCTGCGACGGATCCGCAAGGAGCGGGAGAAGGCAGCGAACTTGGGAAAGCACCTGCAGCTCTTAAGCCCGGCCTCCAAGGTACGCCGGGAGCGGGAGGATCTGATCCGCCTGGGTGAGCGCCTGCAAAGCGCCATGGAGGGGAAGATCAAAGACCGGAAAGAGGTTCTGACCAAATGCGCCGAGTCTCTGACCCGAAACATGGATGCAGCCCTCCGGGACAGCCGGCAGACTCTGGCTCTCTACATGGAGCGCATGAAGGGACTCAGTCCCATCGGAAAGCTCAACAGCGGCTTTTCCTATGTGGCAGACAGCGACGGGAAGAACGTAAAGAGCATCCGGCAGGTGAAAGTGGGAGATCCGCTGACCATCCATATGTCGGACGGATCGGTGCAGGCAAGGACAGAGGAGATCATAGAGAATGGCAAATAACGAGAATCAGGAAGCACTTAGCCTGGAAGAGAATTTCGCCCTGCTGAAGCAGACGGTGGAAGCTCTGGAGGCAGAAGATATCAGTCTGGAGGATGCCTTCGCATCTTACAGCAAGGGAATGGAACTGCTGAAGACTTGTAACGATCAGATCGACCGTGTGGAAAAGCAGGTTCTGGTCCTCTCCGAAGGCGGAGAACTGAAGGAGTTTTGATGGAAGACAGAGAATTTCAGACCATGCTGACCAGCCGTACGGCGGAAGCGGAAGAAGTCCTGAAAAAATACCTTCCCCTGGTCACGGGACATCAGCGCACTGTGCTGGAGGCCATGGAATACAGCCTGCTGGCAGGAGGAAAGCGCCTTCGTCCTGTGATGATGAAGGCCGCATATGATGTATTCGGCGGCAAGGGAAATATGGTGGAGCCCTTTATGGCGGCTCTGGAGATGATCCACACCTACTCTCTGGTGCACGATGATCTTCCCGCCATGGACAATGATACCCTGCGCAGAGGCAAGGAAACCACCTGGAAGGCATACGGAGAGGCAAACGGCATTCTGGCCGGAGACGCCCTTCTCAATTATGCCTTTGAGACCGCACTGAAGGCCTACGCCATCTGCGATGAGGCGGAGATGAGCGATGAAATGCGCATCTTCCGCTATCAGGCCATCACCCGGGCCATGAACGTCCTGGCGAAGAAGGCCGGCGTATACGGTATGATCGGAGGTCAGGTGGTGGATGTGGAGTCGGAGAAGTCCGGCAGAGATCTCACTGCGGAAGAACTGCTCTTTGTGCATGAGAACAAGACCGCTGCTCTGATCCAGGCGGCGCTGATGATCGGCGCGATCCTGGCAGGTGCGGACGAGGTTCAGACCGAGCGCATGGAACAGTGCGGATATGACATCGGTATCGCTTTTCAGATCCAGGATGACATTCTGGATGTGGAGGGCAACACCGCAGAACTGGGTAAGAACGCCGGAAGCGACGAGGCCAACGGCAAGCAGACTTATGTGACGGTCCACGGCATGACGAAAGCGAAAGAGGATGCGGAACACTATTCCAAAGAGGCGGCTGCCATTGCGGCGGAGCTTCCCGAAAACCACGCGTTCCTCGAGCAATTGATCCTGTCCCTCATCGGACGGAGAAAGTAAGGAAGACCCTTTCCTGAGGCGAATATGATTCTGGATACCATAGAAAAGCCGGGCGATATCAAATGCGTCAGCCCGGAATTATATGATGATCTGGCACAGGAGATCCGTGATTTTCTCATCGAGAAGGTTCATGTGACCGGCGGTCACCTGGCATCCAATCTGGGCGTGGTGGAACTGACCATGGCCCTTCATCTTGAGCTGGATCTTCCCAAGGATAAGATCATCTGGGATGTGGGGCATCAGGCCTACACCCACAAGATTCTCACCGGCCGCAAGGACGGTTTTGATCATCTGCGCCAATTCGGCGGTATGAGCGGATTCCCCAAGCGGGCAGAGAGCGATTGTGACTGCTTTGATACCGGTCACAGTTCCACCTCCATCTCTGCGGGACTGGGACTGGCCAAGGCCAGAGACCTGCAGGGAGGCGATGAGAACATCATCTCCGTCATCGGTGATGGTTCCCTGACGGGAGGCATGGCATACGAGGCACTGAACAATGCCGGCAAGTCTGATACCCGTCTCATCATCATCCTGAACGACAACAACATGTCCATTTCCGAGAATGTGGGAGGCATCCCCAACTATCTGAACTCCATCCGGACTTCGGAGGGTTATCTGGATCTGAAAGAGGACGTATACAGCAAGATCTCCGGTACCCGTAAGGGCAATTCCCTGGTGCGGGCCATCCGCAGGGCAAAGAACGGCATCAAGTCCCTTATGAGCCCCGGAATGCTCTTTGAGGAAATGGGTATCGTCTACCTGGGACCTGTGGACGGACATGATATCGAAGCGGTTCGAAAGGCCATCCGGGAAGCAAAGCACTTCAAGCGCTGCGTCCTGATCCATGTCATGACCCGTAAGGGCAAGGGATATGAGCCTGCAGAGCGCCATCCTGCCAGATTCCATGGCACGGAGCCCTTCGAGATCGAGCACGGCATCCCTTCCAATCCCCGCACCGTGGCCAACTGGACCGATGTGTTCTCCACCGTCATGTGCAAGCTGGGAGAGCGGGATGAGAAAGTGGTGGCCATTACCGCTGCCATGAGCGAAGGCACCGGCCTTCGGAGATTTACCAACAAGTTCCCGGATCGTCTGGTGGATGTGGGCATTGCGGAACAGCATGCCGTCACCTATGCGGCCGGTCTGGCGGCAGGCGGGATGAAGCCCATCGTGGCCATCTATTCCTCCTTCCTGCAGAGAGCTTACGATCAGGTCCTCCACGATGTGTGTATCCAGAACCTGCCTGTGGTCTTCGCCATTGACCGTGCGGGACTGGTGGGCACCGACGGAGAGACCCACCAGGGCGTCTTTGACATCGCTTATCTGTCAGAGATCCCCAATATGACTGTCTGTGCTCCCAAGAACAAGTGGGAGCTGTCGGATATGATGAAATTCGCCGTCAACTACGGTGCACCCATTGCCATCCGTTATCCCAAGGGTACGGCTTACACCGGCCTGGAGGACTTCCGGGAACCCATCGTGGCCGGCAAGGCCGAGTGGATCTACCGGGAGGATGACATCGCCCTCTTTGCGCTGGGAAGCATGATCCCCACCGCAGAGCAGGTCCGGGATGATCTGAAGCTCAGAGGCTATCACTGCAGCCTCATCAATGCCCGGTTCGCAAAGCCCTTTGACCGGGAAGCAGTGCTGGATGCCTGCAAGAGCCACCGCCTCATCGTCACCCTGGAAGAAGGGATCCGTACCGGTGGATACGGCGAGCAGGTTCTGGATTTCCTCAATGAGAATCACCTGACCACGGAATTCCTGAACATCAGTATTCCGGATCAGTTTGTCACCCACGGAAGCGTCAGCGTCCTTCGGACCGAGATCGGTATCGACGCAGCATCCGTGACGGAGAAGATCCTGAAGAAATTATCCTTGATCTAAAGAAGCAGGCAGGAGAGAATGCGGATGAAAGAACGTCTGGATGTCATCTTGATCAATCAGGGTTATGCCACTTCCAGAGAGCGTGCCAAAGCCATCATCATGGCCGGGAATGTCTATGTGAACGGTCAGAAGGAAGACAAGGCCGGCACCCAGTTCGATGAGAGCAAGATCAGGCTGGAAGTCCGGGGGACCCAGCTCAAATACGTGAGCCGGGGCGGACTGAAGCTGGAAAAGGCCATGGAGCTCTGGGAGTTTTCCCTGGAGAACTGTGTCTGCATGGACATCGGATCCTCCACGGGAGGCTTTACGGATTGCATGCTCCAGACCGGCGCCGCCAAGGTCTACGCAGTGGATGTGGGACACGGTCAGCTGGACTGGAAGCTCCGGAACGATGACCGGGTTGTAGTGATGGAGCAGACCAATTTCCGCTATGTGACTCCCGAAGATATCGGAGAGCCCCTGGATTTCGCCAGTGTGGATGTATCCTTCATCTCCCTGACCAAGATCCTGATCCCCGCAAGAAATCTTTTAAAACCCGGTGCCCAGATGGTGTGCCTGGTGAAGCCCCAGTTTGAGGCCGGCAAGGACAAAGTCGGCAAGAACGGCGTGGTCCGGGAAGTATCCACCCACCGGGAAGTGATCTGCAAGATCGTGGATTTCGCCGATATGGTGGGCTTTGATGTATTGCACCTGACCTTCTCCCCCATCAAGGGACCGGAAGGCAATATCGAATATCTGCTCCACATCCGGAAGAAGGAAGAACTTTCGGATGAACTTCTGGCGGAAACCAGCCAGGAGGCGGAGGATCGTTTGAAGGAAGTGATCGCAGAGAAGACCGGGCTGTCCCAGTCCGAAGAGTGGAAAGCGGTCATCGATGAGATCGTGGAGAAGTCCCACGAACTCGCATAAACCGAAGGAGACGAATCAAATGCGGATTCTGATCTATGACAATCTATGCAAAGATCCGGAGAGCATGCACGCCAGGAGCCTGGAGGCTCTGTTAAAGGAGCGGGGTGCTGAGACTGTGACATTCGTGTCGGGTTCTGCCAGCGCAGCCGATCCCTTTGATGTCATGAGCATGGCAGAAGGCTGTGATGCCATCTTTGCTCTGGGAGGGGACGGAACGGTGCTTCAGGCCTCCCGCCAGACCAAATCTCTGAACGTTCCCATCGCCGGCATCAACCTGGGCAAGGTGGGTTATCTCACGGAGATCGAGCTGGAGAATCTGGAAGAGTATATCGATCGATTCTTCCGCAAGGACTATTACATTGAGAGTCGTATGATGCTCAACGGCCAGGTGAAGTTCCGGGACGGCAGAGATGCGGAAGCCTGGGCTTTGAACGATGTGGTGGTATCCCGTGTGGGTAGCCTGCAGATCCTGGATCTGGACATCTATGTCAACGACCAGCTTCTGACCCACTATCATTCCGACGGCGTCATCGTTACCACCCCCACCGGTTCCACCGGTTACAATCTTTCCGCAGGCGGCCCCATCGTGGAGCCCGGCGCGTCCCTTCTTACCATGACCCCCATCTGTCCCCATACTCTGAACCAGCGCAGCATCATCCTGCGGCCGGAGGACGAGATCGTCATTCAGGTACCGGAATCCAGGGGCGAATCCCAGGTGATGGAAGTCTGCTTCGACGGAGTGGGACTCACCACACTGCAGAGCGGAGACCGGATCCGGGTCACCAAGAGTGAGAAACATACGGATTTCATCCGTTTTAACCGCACCAGCTTTCTGGAGGTCCTTCGGACCAAGCTGGGAGAGAATTAGAGAGAGAAAAAGCATGAAAGAGAACAGACATCAGAAAATCCTGGAGATCATCGAAAGCCGGAATGTGGGAACACAGGAAGAACTGGCAGACCTCCTGAGAGGCGCAGGCTTTAACGTGACCCAGGCCACCGTCTCCAGAGACATTCGGGAGCTGGCCCTGTCCAAGGTTCCCGGGGAGAACGGTTCCCAGAAGTATGTATGCATTCCCAGGAACACCACGCAGATGAGCGATAAGTTCATCCGCGTCCTCCACGATGGATTCGTCAGTATGGAGCCCGCCCAGAACCTTCTGGTGGTCCGCACGGTATCCGGTATGGCCATGGCTGTGGCAGCATCTCTGGACGCCATGCATTTCCGGGAAGTCATCGGCTGCATCGCCGGTGACGACACCATCTTCATCGCAAGCCACACCGCGGATGAGACCGCTCGCCTGGAGGAGAGACTTCGGGCCATGCTCAGCCAGTCCTAAGGCTGCAAAACATCATTGGTACTGCTCGGGGATCGGGATCGGTATTTCCGGTCCCCGGTTGCTGTATAGAGACGATCCTGCGTTGTGAGAGGCGCAGAAGAGAAGGCATAGAAGGAGATATTTTATGCTGCAAAGTCTACACGTCAAAAATCTTGCCCTGATGGAGGAGACGGAAGTCTTTTTCCAGCCGGGACTCAATATCCTCACCGGTGAGACCGGTGCCGGTAAGTCCCTGCTCATCGGCTCCGTCAGCCTTGCCCTGGGTGGAAAATTCGATCCCGCCATGCTGCGGAAGGGCGCGGAGAGCGCCTTTGTGGAGATGGTCTTTGAGGGAGAAGATCCCAGAGTAGCCGACAAGCTTCGGGAGATGGATCTGGAGCCGGAAGATGACGGAACTGTCATTATCAGTCGCCGTATGGCCCCCGGAAAGTCCACCTGCAAGATCAACGGAGAGACGGTGACTGCCCGTCAGATCCGGGAACTGGCGGAAGTCCTCATCGACATCCACGGTCAGCATGAGCACGAGACCCTGCTCCACAAGAGTAAGCATCTGGATATCCTGGATGCCTTCTGCGGAGAGGAAGCGGAGAAGCTTCTGGGAGAAGTGTCCGCCCTCTATAAAGAACTGCGAAAGCTGGAAGAGGAGCTGGAGGGGGAGAGCCGGGATACGGAGACCATCGCCCGGGAGACCGCTCTGGCAGAGTTTGAGTTGAAAGAGATCTGCGAGGCAAATCTCAAGTCCGGAGAGGACGAGGAGCTGGAGCGGACCTATCGCCGCATGGTCAATTCTCAGAAGATCATGGAGGGACTGTCCGGCTGTTATTCCGCCATCTCTTCCGATGAGGAGGGTGGTGCCGGATCCGGCCTGTCCCACGGTCTGCGGTTTTTGAGAAGCATTTCCGCCTATGACGAGGCCCTGGGAGGGTTCGAAGAGCAGCTGGCGGAGGTGGATAACCTTTTGTCCGATCTGTCCCGGGAGATCAGTCAGTACATGGCAGATGCAGAGTTTGACGAGGAACTTTTCCGGGAGACGGAAGACCGGCTGAACCTGGTCAATCACCTGAAAGACAAGTACGGCCGCACCATCGAGGAAGTCCTGGCTTACGCAGATTCCAGACAGGAACTTCTGGACCGGTATGCGGATTACGATTCCTATCTGGCAGGCCTCAAGGCCAGGATCGCAGATTGCGAGAATCGCCTGAACAAGGCTTGCGACGCCCTGACGAGAGTTCGGAAGAAGGGGGCGAAAGAATTCGGCGCAAAGCTGAAGGAAAACCTTCTGAGCCTGAACTTCCTCAGCGTGGAATTCGAGGTTGCCTGCGAAAAACTCCCTCATCCCACCGCGAAGGGTGCGGACGATGTGGAATTCCTCATCTCCACTAACCCCGGAGAGTCCATCAAGCCCCTGCAGAATGTAGCCAGCGGCGGTGAGCTTTCCAGAGTCATGCTGGGAGTAAAGACGGTGATGGCGGGGAAGGATCAGACCGGGACCCTCATCTTCGACGAGATCGACGCCGGAATCAGCGGACGGACGGCCTGGAAGGTGTCCGAGCAGCTGGGACGGGTGGCGGCGGGCCATCAGGTCATCTGCATCACTCATCTGCCCCAGATCGCGGCCATGGCAGATGCCCATTACGTCATCGAAAAGAGCAGCACGGATGACGCGACCATTACCGATATCCGCAGGGCAAATGAGCAGGAGAGCCTGGAAGAACTGGCCAGACTCCTGGGTTCCGACGCAGTGACGGAGAGCTCTTTGCAGAATGCAAGAGAGCTTCGAAATCAGGCCCTGGAAAGTAAACGTGCGTAAAAAAAGCTCCGTTTTGGCAAAAACGTTGGAAAAAATGCCACTTGCCACGGAAAGCGGGAGCCGCTAAACTATCAAAGGTTAAGCTGTAAACTGTATTTTTCGAAAGAGTGGCAGTATTATGAAGCAGAAAAGAGAAGACGTTAGAAACGTAGCCATCATCGCCCATGTCGACCACGGTAAGACGACACTGGTGGATGAGTTATTGAAGCAGAGCGGCGTATTCCGCGAGAATCAGGAAGTGGCAGAGCGTGTCATGGACTCCAACGATCTCGAGCGAGAGAGAGGAATCACCATCCTTTCCTAGAACACCGCCGTCATGTACAAGAATACCAAGATCAACATCATCGACACCCCCGGTCACGCAGATTTCGGCGGCGAGGTGGAGCGTGTGCTGAAGATGGTAAACGGCGTTATCCTGGTGGTTGACGCATTCGAGGGCGCAATGCCCCAGACCAAATTCGTGCTCCGCAAGGCCCTGGAGCTGAAGCTCCCCGTTATCGTCTGCATCAACAAGTGCGACAGACCCGAGGAAAGACCCGATGAGGTTGTGGACGAAGTTCTGGAGCTGTTCCTGGAGCTGGATGCGGATGACGCACAGCTGGATTGCCCCTTCGTCTTTGCATCCGCAAAGGCAGGATTCGCAAGCCTGGAGTCCGGCGAGCAGGGTACCACCATGGAGCCCCTGTTCGAGACCATTCTGGATTACATCCCCGCACCCGAGGGAGACCCCGAGGCAGGCACTCAGGTCCTCATCAGCACCATCGATTACAACGAGTACGTTGGCCGTATCGGTGTCGGCAAGGTGGACAACGGTACCGTCAGAGTGAACCAGGAGGTTGTGATCTGCAACCATCATGAGCCCGACAAGCAGATCAAGACCAAGATCAGCAAGCTCTACGAGTTTGACGGTCTGAACAAAGTAGAAGTCAAGGAAGCCGGCATCGGTTCCATCGTGGCCATCTCCGGTATTTCCGATATCCATATCGGTGACACCCTGTGCTCCCCCGACGCGGTTGAGCCCATTCCCTTCCAGAAGATCTCCGAGCCCACCATTGCCATGGACATCATGGTCAATGATTCCCCTCTGGCAGGTCAGGAAGGAAAGTTCGTCACCAGCCGTCACATCCGTGACAGACTCTTCAAGGAGCTGAACACCGACGTATCCCTTCGGGTGGAAGAGACCGAGGATGCAGACCGCTTCAAGGTCAGCGGCCGCGGTGAGCTGCATCTGTCTGTCCTCATCGAGACCATGCGCCGTGAGGGTTATGAGTTCGCCGTCTCCAAGGCAGAAGTTCTCTACCACACCGACGAGAACGGCAAGAGAACCGAGCCCATGGAACTGGCTTACATCGATGTGCCCAACGATTTCGCAGGCGCTGTCATCGAGAAGCTGGGCCAGAGAAAGGGCGAGCTTCGCAACATGGGAAGCATTTCCGGCGGCACCTACACCCGTCTGGAGTTCTCCATCCCCGCAAGAGGCCTCATCGGCTACCGGGGAGAGTTCATGACCGACACCAAGGGTAACGGCATCCTGAATACCGTATTTGACGGATATGCTCCTTACAAGGGAGACATCTCTTACCGCAAGCAGGGCAGCCTCATCGCATTCGAGCCCGGTGAAGCCATCACCTACGGCCTCTTCAATGCACAGGAGAGAGGAACCCTCTTCATCGGACCCGGCGAGAAAGTTTATGCCGGCATGGTGGTTGGACAGACCGGTAAGGCGGAGGACATCGAGATCAATGTCTGCAAGAGAAAGCAGCTGACCAACACCCGTTCCTCCAGCGCAGACGAAGCACTGCGCCTCACCCCTCCCAGGATCCTGTCCCTGGAGCAGGCTCTGGACTTTATCGAAACCGATGAGCTCCTGGAGGTCACTCCCGAGCATCTGCGGATCCGCAAGAAGATCCTGGATCAGAGACTGAGAAAGAGAGCAAGCTTCTCCAACTAAGACCCGGGGATTTTAATCCCAAATAGAGAAAATCTTCGAGCCTCCGCGGAAACGGGGGCTCGTTTTTCGTTAAATCCCGACATTGTCAAACGGGAAATGCTTTGCTATAATTTCATGTTGAAAAAGAATTGCTTGTGCAAAAGCATTTATGATAAGGAGGACGAATTCATGGCTGTTTTTGAAGGATCCGGCGTAGCGATCGTCACACCGTTCAAACAGGACGGAAGCATCGACTTTGATGCGTTTGAAAAGCTCATTGAATTCCAGATCGCAGGTCATACCGACGCGATCATTGTTTGCGGTACCACGGGTGAGGCATCTACCCAGAGCCATGAAGAGCATCTCGAGACAGTCAAGTTCTGTATCGATGTGGTAAATAAGCGTGTTCCCGTCATTGCGGGAACCGGTTCCAATTGCACCGAGACCGCTGTCTATCTGTCCCAGGAGGCAGAGCAGTACGGCGCAGACGGTGTATTGCTGGTGAGCCCTTACTATAATAAGGCTACCCAGAACGGTCTGTATCAGCACTTCAAGACCACCGCGGATTCTATCAAGATCCCGGCCATCCTCTACAACGTACCCAGCCGCACCGGCTGCAACATCACTCCCGAGACCGTGGTCCGTCTGGTGAAGGACGTTCCTAACATCGTGGGCGTGAAGGAAGCCAGCGGTAACATCAGCCAGATCGCACACCTGGCAGCCATTTCCCACGGCATGGTGGACATCTACTCCGGTAACGACGATCAGATCGTTCCCATCATGAGCCTGGGCGGAAAGGGCGTTATCTCCGTGCTGGCTAACGTGGCTCCTCAGCAGACCCACGATATGTGCCAGGCATTCCTGGACGGCGATGCAAAGAAGGCCTGCGACATGCAGTTGAAGGCACTGGATCTGTGCAACGCTCTCTTCTACGAAGTGAACCCCATCCCTGTCAAGAAGGCGCTGGAGCTCATGGGCAAGATCGGCGGAACGCTGCGTCTGCCTCTGACGGAGATGGAGCCTGCAAATGCAGAGCGACTGAAGAAGTCCATGCAGGAGTACGGCATCCTGTAAGAAGAGCGGGAGTCGGCCGAACAGTAACAAAACAACAATTCAAGGGCAGGGACAGCATCCCTGCCCTTTTCAAAAGGATGGGCGAGTTGCTAACGCTCCGAAAGAGAGGTTAATTATGACAAGAGTGATCATGCACGGTTGCAACGGTAGAATGGGTCAGGTCATCACAGGTATCATCGCACAGGACCCCAACATGGAGATCGTAGCGGGAGTGGACAAGTTCGATGACGGACACAACGCCTATCCCGTTTTTGCCACCATCCGGGAAGTGACGGTGGAAGCGGATGTGGTCATTGATTTTTCCAATGTCTCTGCTTTGGAGGATCTGCTGAAGGTCTGCGTGGAGCGGGAACTTCCGCTGGTGCTGTGTACCACCGGTCTCTCCGAGGAGCAGTTGGCTGAGGTGCGGAGAACTTCCGAGGAGATCGCCATCCTGAAGTCCGCAAATATGTCCCTTGGCGTGAATGTTCTCCTGAAGCTTCTGAAGGATGCTACCAGGGTCCTTGCAGGTGCCGGATTCGATATCGAGATCGTGGAGAAGCATCACAATCAGAAGCTGGATGCACCCAGCGGAACCGCTCTGGCTATGGCAGACTCCATCAACGAGGAGCTGGATCCCAAGTATGAGTACGTATACGACCGCAGCACCCGCCGGGAGAAGAGACCTGTGGGCGAGATCGGTATCAGTGCAGTCCGCGGCGGCAGCATCGTGGGAGACCATGATGTGATCTTTGCCGGACAGGATGAGGTGGTCACCTTCTCCCACAGAGCATATTCCAGAGCAGTCTTCGCAAAGGGCGCTGTCTCTGCGGCAGCCTTCCTGGCAGACAAGGGACCCGGCATGTACGATATGGCAGATGTGATCGAGGCATCGTTGTAATCTATGGAATTCAGACCCTGTATCGATATTCATAACGGAAAAGTAAAACAGATCGTGGGGGGATCCCTGCGGGATGAGGGTGACCGTGCCCAGGAGAACTTTGTCTCCGACCGGGACGGGGCCTACTACGGTGGCCTCTTCCGGGAAGCGGACCTTCGGGGCGGACACATCATCCTCTTAAATCCCAAGGACAGCCCCTATTACGAAGCTACCAAAGAGCAGGCCTTCCTGGCCCTGGGAGCCTATCCCGGGGGACTTCAGGTGGGAGGCGGCATCACTCCGGACAATGCAGAGGACTTCCTGAAGGCAGGAGCATCCCATGTCATCGTCACTTCCTATGTATTCCGGGAGGGACAGATCCTGGAGGACCGGCTGGACCGGCTGGTGCGGGCTGTGGGAAAAGACCGCCTGGTGCTGGACCTCTCCTGCAAGAAGACGGAGGCAGGTTATCTGGTGGTGACGGACCGCTGGCAGAAGCTGACGGATCAGAAGCTGGACCGGGAACTCTTACAGAAACTGGAAAGCTCCTGCGATGAATTCCTCATCCATGCCGTGGATGTGGAGGGCAAGGCAGAAGGCCCGGAGACGGAACTGGTGGAGCACCTGGCAGACTACCGGGGGAATCCCATCACCTACGCCGGAGGCATCCGCAGTTACGAAGATATCGCTTTGCTGAAAGAAAAAGGAAAAGGCCGCATCCATGTGACCGTGGGCAGTGCGCTGGATCTTTACGGAGGCAGCCTGGACTGGAAACGGGTGGCGGAACTCTGTAAGGCCTGAAGGGGCAAATAACCATAGAACGGGAGAGTAGTTTTGAAAAAGGTAAAAGGATTTTTAAACGAGATTTTTATTGATGGTCTCAGCGGAATGGCCCTGGGCCTTTTCTCCACTCTGATCATCGGAACCATCATCGGCCAGGTGGCGAATTTCATCCCCGGCCAGCTCGGCGTCATTTTGACCGCCATTGCCAATGTGGCCAAGACCATCACCGGCGCCGGCATCGGCGTGGGTGTGGCATCCAAGTTGAAGCAGGGTCCCCTGGTCACGGTTGCCGCAGCGGTCACCGGTATGATCGGTGCCTTCCCCACGGTGATGGGAATGGAAGCCTTTGCTCTGGGCAAGGGCGGAGAACCCCTGGGTGCCTTCGTGGCAGCCATTGTCACCGTAGAGCTTGGCAAACTGGTAGCCGGCAAGACCAAGATCGATATCCTGGTGACGCCCTTCATCTGTATCCTGGGCGGCGCAGCTGTGGGACTCTTCGTGGGCCCGTATATCACACGCTTTATGACCTGGTTGGGCAATCTGGTCAACATCAATGTGGAAGCACATCCCTTCGTGGGAGGCATTCTGATCTCTGTCCTGATGGGCATGATCCTGACCCTGCCCATCAGCTCCGCAGCCATCGGTATTTCCATGGGCATCTCCGGTCTGGCGGCCGGTGCAGCCACCATCGGATGCTGCTGTAATATGGTGGGTTTTGCGGTGGCCAGCTACCGGGAGAACGGCGCAGGCGGTCTTATCGCTCAGGGCGTTGGCACTTCCATGCTGCAGGTTCCCAACATCATGCGCAGACCCGTCATCTGGATCCCTTCCATTCTTTCCAGTGCCATCCTGGGACCCGTGGCCAGCTGCATCTTCAAGATGACCAGCACCCCCATCGGATCCGGTATGGGATCTTCCGGACTGGTGGGACAGATCGCTGCCTACGGTTCCATGACCGAGGGCGGTATGGATCCTGCCCTGGCGGTCATCCTGATCCTGGTCATGCATTTCGTATTGCCCGCCCTTGTCACCCTGTTCTTCTCCGAGGCTTTCCGGAAGCTGAACTGGATCCACAACGGAGATATGGCACTTCGGGCCTGATGGTGAAGATATTACGAAATTATTAAGGTAATGTTGCATATTTTTTTCTTCTGTGATAACATCCGTATTTAGGGGCGTTGCCCCGGAACGAGAGGTAATTTATGCAGAAGGAATATACCGTGGACATCACGCCGAAGAAGCACCGACATCAGGTGGTTCGGCAGATGCTCATCACCTCCAGTGATACGGAGAGCGAAGCAAAGCCCATCCGGCTTTCTTCCACCATCAGCTGGATCCTGTTGATCCTGGTAAGCCTTGCCCTGGGGGCATTGATCGGCTTCTATTATTACCAGGGTCAGGCTCTTTCGGATTATCAGGCCGAGATTGCCAGACAGGAGGCCGTCATCGAATCTTTGGAGTCCGAGAACGCGGAGCTTCAGCTGACGGTCAGCACATTGAACGACAGAGTCCAGATCCTCAGTGATACGGTCAACACCAAGGTGGCGGCCGAGCAGGAACTGACAGAGGTTCTGGAGAGCCAGATCCTGCCCACAGGATTCCCCCTGTCCGGTTCTGCCAGTGTGGCGGAAGGTATGGACGGTGCTGTGGAAGCGACGGAAGAGACCCCTGCATTTGAGGGCAATCCCATCCTGATCTTCACCGCCTCCGAGGGAAGTACGGTGGTCGCCGCCGGCGGCGGTACCGTAGCAAAAGTGGAAGAGGATCCGGAGTACGGAACTGCGGTCACCATCGACCACGGCAACGGTTACGTGACCATTTATCGGAACAAGGGAGAATCCATGGTAAAGGAAGGTGAGTCCGTCTCCGGCGGTAACACCCTGTTCCTGATCACAAACGATAATACCAAGCTCGGTTACCAGATGCTTCTGGATGGCGAGTACATCAACCCGATGGATATGATCTCCATCGACGGTTAAGCTGGGAGGAAGAACGTGAAGAAGAACGAGATTAAGATCACTACATTGATCGGCAAGGATTCCGTTGTGGACGGAGCCTTCACCGCACCCGGATCTGCTCGCATCGACGGCGAGATCAAGGGAAATGTGACCGTAGAGGATACACTGGTACTGGGAACCGCATCTGTGGTACACGGAGATGTCTATGCACAGACCGTGATCGTGGGCGGCGAAGTGAACGGAAACATTCAGGGACCTGTCCGTGTGGAACTTACTTCCACCGCAAAGGTCATCGGCGACATCGTCACCGCTTCCCTGATGATCGACGAGCACGCCATCTTCCAGGGTGGATGCAACATGAACCAGGATGTGCCCGAGCGTCGCGTGAAGACCCAGGCCTTCAAAAAGGCAGCCAGAGGCAACAAGCGCTCCGCAGCTGCAGCTGTGGCCGCAGCCCTCAGGGAAGTGAAGGAGGAGCAGGAGGAGGAAGAGCGCCTGCAGGAAGCGCAGAGAACCGAGACTCCAGGTGAGACCCCGGTGGAAACTGCCGAGGCAAATCCCTCTGCTGCGGAGTAATCGAAGAGAGACAGTAAAAAGGAGAACAACCGGAAGGCTGTTCTCCTTTTTCTATTCCGAGCTTTTGCGATGGATGGGATTGCAGCGGACGTAGGTCCAACTGTAAGGGATATCCGGGTTCCCAATGCGCCGCAGGAGGATGTCAGCGGACATGCGGCCGATGTCCACACTGGGGATCAGGACAGTGGTGAGAGAGGGCTCCACGATGGCAGACTGAGGAGTACCGTCAAATCCGGTGACTTTCACA